>Ga0256793_1000028_pt1 | contig 99128 bp, 101 predicted proteins | sample MC6MC0944MT_FD_190208 | JGI IMG/M metagenome (GOLD analysis project Ga0256793, IMG submission 190208) | Metatranscriptome of enriched soil aggregate microbial communities from Iowa State University, Ames, United States - MC6-MC0944-MT... | ecosystem: Environmental > Terrestrial > Soil >... | reverse complement strand
TGGCCGCGCGAGCTGATTGAGCAGCTGATCGGCGTTCTCCTCTTCTGACAGGGAGAGCTGCAAAAGATGGACGACGGCCGTCTCATTTAATTGTTGCGCTAAATCCCGGGCAGATTTGTAGCCTGCGATCTCATAATGCTCGACTTTTTGGCCGGCGGCGATTAGCGCAAGGTCCATTCCGGCTGGCTTTTTCTGATGTTCGGCGATGATCTCATCGCCTTCCTCGAGCAGCCCCATCATGCCCTTACAGGGCTTAGCGCGCGCTGGCGCTCGCAAGAGCTTCAGACATTCCGTCAGGCGATTCACCTGTTCTTCCGTCTCTTGGAGATGCTGCAGGAAGAGTTCCGCAAGCTGTTCCGATTTTGCTGCCTTCGCCATTTTGGGAAGCGCTTTCACAATCTGTTTTTCCGCATGCAGGAGATCGCGGATGTGGTCGACCAGAAGAGCCTCTACCGTGTCGGGATCATCCGCCTCTGAGGCTTCTGTTTGCATGTCCGGCCCGGTGTCTTTGCCGTTGCCAAGTCCATTGACGACGGCACTTTCGACAAGTTCCCATTCGCCGCCTTCATTCCATGGCCCCCGGGCATCGATCTCGCCGCGCTCACCCTCGCCGGTTGAAGCATTGAAATATTGGTTCACGAGAGCGGCCGTCGGAGCGATCTGGCCGATGGAGAAACGAGGCTTTTCAAGACTATCGAGCGCCGCTGCAAACGCCTTCATATGCGTGATCTCGCGGCTCATCAGGAACTGCAGGGCATCTTTGGTGCCGACGTCGTCGCAGAACTGGATAAGGCGCTCGTAAACGATTTTCGCCCGCGCTTCGGCAGCAATGTTGCTGCGCAGGTCAACGTCCAGTTCGCCTGTGATCTTGAGATAATCGGCGGTCCAAGCGTTGCCCATCGAGTTGAAGAGATTGACGCCGCCCCCACCGGCGATGGCAATCAGGGGGTCGGCTTCCGCGGCGTCGCGGCCGAACTTCATGGGTGCAAGATGCAGACGGGCGAGCGTGCCCACGACCTCGAGGTGGCTCAGTTCTTCGGTGCCGATATCCATTAAGAGGTCTTTGCGCGCGGGATCCTCACAGTTTAATCCCTGAACTGAATATTGCATTGCGGCCGCGAGCTCGCCGTTGGCGCCGCCAAACTGCTCGAGCAGCATATTGCCGAATTTTGGGTCCGGCTCGTCGACGCGAACCGTGTACATGAGCTTTTTGACGTGATGATACATGAAGCGGACACCTTGCTGGTGAGAGACGGTCTCAAAGCAACGGCAACCATGTTGAGAAGTTCCGAAGGTGGATCTTAAATGTGGGTGACACACCGTTTGCTTGTCTGAGGGTCAGACGCTGTAAGGCCCGTCTAAGCTCGTCCGTTGCGCTGTCCCCGTCCAAGGGAAATAGACGTATTCGCTCTTGGGCAACTCGTCCGCTTCGACGGGGGCATCTGGCTACAGCGCGCTGGATCGAACATTGCAATGAATTTGGGGAACCGTTGACGTGCCGGAACGGAGCCGCATGCTCCTTTCGGCAGAGACGCATTCCGCCCCTCGCGAGGTAAGATGCCTCTCGTAGGTCGCCAACAGCGAAAGTATTGCGATGAAAGTCGGTGAGTTCGCCCGGCGCGCGCGAGCGCGCAGAGTGTCCAAAAAATTGACGTTTGAAGAAGCGTTTGAGCGCGCCAAGGCAGAGCTGCGGGCATTGGAACCCGCCCTGATTCAGGTGCCCGCTCCGAGACATGCGGAGCGTCCGCGATCCTCGGAGCGCCCAATATTGCGGCTGCCCAGCAAAGGCGGATGCTGAAGAGGTGAAGAGTGGGGCCTGCGTTGCTATCCTACTGACGGAGGAGACTGTTGAACGATCAACGAAAGGATCGCGACAGTCTTGCCTGACAAGTACTACGATTCCGAAGGTTGGAAAAAGTGCTCGCTTCGCTCCCTGGTAGAAGATGAGGAGGGCCTTTGGCTCATATGCGGGACCTGCCAGAAATCTCGTGACTTCAACGCCGCCGAATGGGCCGCGAAGCACCGCGTTGATCTCGATATCCCGCTCAAGACGCTCGAAAAGGCCATCCGCTGCCAACGATGCGGAGCGCGCGGCAAAGATCGTGGCGTCTCGGCTTATGGGACACCCTACAGCATCGGCAGTAAACCGCAGCCGCGTCGCATTGATGAGAATGATCCGATCTGCCCCCGTTGCGGATCAGACGACGTGGAAACTCGGGGAATGTCAGTGAGCGAGTTCCCCGGCGTGACGATCTGGACGACGGACAAACTTCCAAGATTCGTTGCCGGCAAGATGATGATCCGTTGCGGGTGCTGTGGCTGCGATAAATTCTGGACACAGCCGAAAGGGCTCAAGCTCGCCCGCGATTGACTTCGCCTAAGCGACGCCGCGCCCGTCCTCCACGTCCGCAAGGTAGTCGATGATGTCGTCCTCGAACGCCTTTTCGAGGCTCGCAGACAGGGTAACGAACAAATACCATTTCTGTGCATGGTAAGCTGCGGGACGGCCACCCATTTCTGCAAAGTCCACGCCGTAGGAACGCCGCAGCTGCACGCGCTCCCGAACTAGCTCCGCGATATCCAGTCGAAGCGGTTGTGCAGGATCATGGGATTGAACTTCGATCGCCGCAACGTGGCCGGACCGATCGAACTCAACTTCACCATCGAAAAGGCCCACTTTGTTGCCGCCCACGGTGGCTCCGATCTCCTCGAACTTCCGCAACATGCAACTTTACTTCTCCTTGCGTACCCCTTGTACGGTCTTTCGGTGGGCGTCTTTTTTCGGGTCCTAGGATGCTCATGATTTCCAGATTGCGCCAACGACGAAACCGAGTGCCGCTGCCAACGCCAATGCCGTATATGGCTGGTCTTTCACCGAATGCGCGATTGCACTTGAGATGGATCCGCCGTTGAGCAAGGCCGCTTCATCGGCTACTGCCTCTCGCGCTCTCGTTTCGGAATTGGGCGAAAGCTGCCCATCGCCGAGTGCTCCTGGAATCCGGTTGCGATCCAGTTCCTCCTGTCGCATCGGATCAAGATCGGGATTATCGTCGCGTGCGAGGTACTGCTGGCTTATCGCCAAGCGCGCTTGTTGCTCTGCAAACTGATCTTCCGGTGATTTGGCAGCCATGTTCGATTTTCCTTTTCCCCTTAATTCCTGGCGGCGGAAAAATGTTTCCGCGCGTTCTGAAGAAGACCTCGGTCCCTTCGGAGAAGTTGGCGATGAAGACGGCGAACCTCGTGCAGATCCTCGTTCCGCGATCCACTGGATACGGTAAACCGGTGAAGCGTTCGTGGTTCGACGCGCTTCTTAAAGAACTGGCAGACCGGTTCGGCGGCGCGACGAGCTATCTTCGTGCACCAGGCGAAGGCCTCTGGGATACGGGTGAGAGCCAAGAAAGAGACGACATCGCCGTGGTCGAGGTCATGACCGACCAGCTTGACGAGAGCTATTGGCACCACTTCCGAAAACGCCTTGAGACGGAGCTCTCGCAGGACCTCATCGTCATTCGGGCGCAGGAGATCATAAGACTCTAAAACGCGCGGAACCGCGCCTCCGTTGAGCTTGTTTGGAGCTTATTGAAGCCGACAAGGAGGATCCTCAAAGATGGGCTTTTTCAGCAAAGATATTCAGAACTTCGACGACCTGTTTGTGCACACGTTGCGCGACATCTATTACGCTGAACAGCAGATCGCCAAGAGCCTACCGGACATGATCTCCAAGGCGAGCGATCCTGCACTGAAAAAGGGCTTCGAAACCCACCTCGGCGAAACCAGAAACCAGATTTCCCGCTTGGAACAGGTGTTCAAGATGCACGGAGTCGATGCCTCGGGCGTTGACTGCCCGGCGATCGACGGTATCCTGGAGGAAGCGAGCGAAGTGTCGGGCGAAGTCGAAGATCCGCAGGTTCTGGACGCCGCTCTCATAGCTGCGGCGCAGGCCATCGAACATTACGAAATCACGCGCTATGGCACATTGATCGCTTGGGCCAATCAGCTCGGCCGCAGCGATTGTGCTGCAATCCTCAAGCAAACTCTCGACGAGGAGCAGGCGACCGATACAAAGCTGAACAAGATGGCGCTCTCGGCCGTCAACCGAAAGGCCGCATGACACGCTTTCAGTTCCGGCAACGAAGCTGGCCGCCAAAAGGCGGTCGACTTCCATCGGCATTTTCGGCAAAGAACGACGCTTATTTAGTGACTGCCGCCAGAGGACGACGATCCAGCGGATGAGTGTGAAGTAGCGCCCGACGAAGCTCGCGAGCTTCCCCCCGAAATCGCTGGCGATCCGCCGATCGTGCCTGGCGAAGCAGTGGTTCCTGAAACGCCGGAGGGCGATGTCCCGGTGCTGGAACCGTTGCCGGAAAGCGCGCCGCGCGCCGTCGGGTTCGTCGCGGCAGTTGGCTCAGATGGCGAATTGGGATTCTGCGCTCGGCGCGCCGCGAGATCATCGATTTGCAGCCGCTGGCGGCTTGGCGCGGAACTGTCGAGCCGATTGCGTTCGACGGTGGAATTCACAACGCCAGGTGGGGTTGCGCTGCCGCCTTTCGTGATCAGCTCTCGCCGTGGCGGCAAAGAGCGAACCGTGTTCTGCTGAATTCGCATGCTCTCTGGCATGCCCGTTGTCCCGGTCGGATCCTGAACGGAGACGCCGTGCTGCGCTCTGTCCGTCGTGGCGGTTGTCGCGCGGGATGGTGTGACCGCTGTCGGAGCTTGAGGCGCGCTTCTGTTGGCATCGACCCTTGGGGGGGGCGTGGTGATGGTGCTATAGGATGTGTCCGGCGTCATGCCTGTGTGGTTTGGTTTGCGTCGCGCTTGAACGCTCGATGAGTTCTGCGTGTCGCGGGGCGCAGCTGAATCGCGTTGCTTTTGGAGCAACTTCGTGTTGCCAGGTTGCGTTAAAGCCGGATTCTGCAGGGCATTTGGGTTTCCGGCGTTTTGGGCCAGAACCGCACCGCCGCCGATTGTCATAAAAAAAGGCGCGACGGCCATTGCGGTCGTCCAAGGTGATCTAGCATAGGGTTCCATCGTCGGACTCATGCGTTCCTAAACTTGAAGAACCTTTTGCTTCCGATCATCGTTCCGTCTGCTGATCTTTTCGTGAGGAGGACGCGAAAGGCGACACAGGCTCTGCCACGCCCATCACCTATCTGTCGTCATTGCGAGGTGCCGTAGGGCTGCCGATCGTGCATCGGCCACGTGTAGAAGCCGCGAGCTTTGAGGGCGCGCAACGCCGGTTCCGGCGGAATATCGACGGGGAGGATTTCCTGCACGCCGATGGCAAAGCAGCCGACGCGTTCCCACGCGCCGGGCGGCAGACCCGCCGCGCTATCATTCACGGTCAAGCCGAACATTTCAGCGTCGGCATTCTTGAACAGCGTCACACACTGTGCATCGTCGGGAATCGGCATTGGCCATCGGCCTCCATGTTACGAAAGGTCAACGCGCACGCGACCAGCAGGTTCATCGTGGCTGGCGACAGCCGCCGCAATCGTTTTTCGTCAGCTTCATCCGAAGGCGACTGGCTCCGTCCCCGCATCCCATAAAGGTCGCTGCCGCCGCGTTCCGGGCTCCAATACCGCGTCGATCTCCGTGCCCAAAAGCACCACGATCATCGAGATCCAGATCCGCCGCCACAGGGACGTATTGGGGAGGGGAGGCGATGGGGTCTATCGATTACAAGGATCTCAAGCAGCCCTACGATAAGACGCAGCAAACCACGCGGATGCTCGCGTCGAATGCCGCATTTGGCTCAACTGCTGGCCGCCGCTCGTTATTCGGGCCTGCCGAATAGCTGATTGAGGCCAAGGCTTTCATCATTTTTGCACTGAGACCCTTGATGTTTGTCGGACGCCAAAGCCGCTTTCATGCCTGCAACGTTTCCACTCGGCAACCGTTGGTAAGTCAGAAAATTGCAAAAACCTTTCCAATGAAACTGAAAGAGAGGCGGCATGTCGAGCGATGTAAAACCGGTCCATCAGCTCCGCGACGCGTTGGAGGCTCGGCGCCTCGAGGAGATCGAAAGGTTGGCGGGTATTTGCCTTTCCTCTGGAGGATTGCCACTCGAATCCTTAAGCCCGCTCGCTCATCTGCAAATGGCGCTTGCGGCGGTGCGCGAAGAAATCTCCGCACACGAGGTCAAGGTCGGCGGCGGAAGCGAACGACCATTGAAGTGAATGATGATGTCGGCTGCAAGGTTGCCGAGACGGCCGTAACGATTAATACGATTTTCATACGGCGCGGAATGCCATCTTAGCTAGACACAAAGTCTGTCTTCACGAGCAACAGGAGCTCGAGACTACCTCTAGGCTGGAATGGCTACCGCAATGTCAGCAGTGGCTACACTGGCGTCGCCTGCACCACCAAACGAACGGCGGCGTCCTGCGTTTGCATCTTCGGCCACCGCTAAGCTCTGTCGCCCATGGCGAACCTCGGCTCGGCCTGCCGGACATATAATATTCGATCACATTAAGCCTTGCGCGCCGGTGTCACGCGGCCCGCATGTTCAGCAGAATACACAGCCCCCTCGCGGTGCCTGGACAAGCCCACTATGCGGGCTCACCAAGGGCAACGGGACAGGCTTGTTACGGTTCCCAAGGCGGAAGCTCTGGACAGTTATGTTACTGGCCCTTGTAGAACTGATAGTCCGGCAAGGCCTTCAAGGAATCCTTCGTCCCTTCGGTGACGATCTTGAAGCTGTTGCCGTCGCGGGAGATCTTGAGGTTATTAAATGGCACGGCGACGTACTTTTCGCCGATGCCAAGGAACCCGCCGACGCTCAGCACCACTTCATCCATCGAACCATCGGCCTTCAGCACGATCTCCTCGATGCTGCCAATGTTTTCGTTGGCGGCGTTGTAGACCTTCGAGCCGACGAGCTTGCTCGTGCGGTACTCGTCCTGCGTTTGCACGTTATCGGCGGCGTAGGCCTGGAGCGGAAGGACTCCGGCGACAGCCAAAACGCTTGCCGCCGCGAAGAGGGAAGTCGTGAACTTGGACATGATGGCCTCCATGAATGTTTCTGCCCATCACATCGTTCCAACGAGGATTTTGTTCCCTGCAGCAGTTGTCGGTAATCTGTTGACGCTCTTCCGGCTCCATGGCGATCGCCGCAACCTTCGTCGCGCTGATTCTTCAACCTTGCTCGATTTTGTTTGCCGTCTCAGCGGGAACTTTTAAAGTTCACGATGCGTCAAGCGTTCTTTGCAGCGCGAAGGAATTTGGGTGTCTGCGCCCTTACTCCGCTGCCCTTGTGAGTAGAGTGTTTCGCTGTGGCGTTAGACAATAGTCGTGCAAAAAGCATCAGTTCGTTTTTACAATCTTCCAATGCCAAAGGAAGATTGCCCGGGTTCTTACGTCCACTCGCTGAAAAGCTCTGGCGGAAACTGAGCAGGCCCCGACGGAAGAAATTAGACTTCAGCCGAAGCGGAGCTTGGCTGAACTATTGTTGCGACCGGGCGATGGATGCCTATACCTTGGATGACGCGTTACGCTGGCAGACGCGCATTGCCGAAGCCTTGAGCGCCATCATAGAAGCGGTGGCGGGGAGCAACTGGCCGGACCAGAAAAAACGCGACGTCCTTTTTCGGATGATGCATGAGAGAGCGCGCCACAATCGGTATATCGCCAACCTGGAAGTCGCTTTGCAAAGCGAGGGGGATTGCAGTGGGCACGCGATGAGGCCGGGACACCCCCTGCCAAAGCACAGTCCACCTTGAAAAGCTCGAAAACGGTCCTCAGCGGCGGAAGCCACGGCACTCATCACGCCGGTTGAGGAAGGTTGGAACCACTTTCCGCTACCACGACGCCATGCGCTTATCTGGCTCCGCTAGACATAGGCACTGACGGGCAGCCCTCTCTACCGAATTAGATGCCGCCTGTGGTGTTTCAGCGTCGTCGCGCAACTCTAGTCGTCGAGGAACGTTTATCCGGACAACGTGGAGACGGCCATGGCTGACGACAAAAGCAAACGTGATTACCGCGATCGCACCCACATTCAGATGGGTGAGGATTATGAGGTCCAATATTGGACAACACGCTTTGGCGTGACACGAGAACAGCTCAAGGATGCCGTCAAAAAAGCCGGCAATGCGGTGAAGGACGTCCAGAAAGTCCTACACATAAGTTAGCAGCAGCGCCGGATGTCGCGCGCCGCTACGGCGTTACATCGATATCTTCGGCGGCTTGGTTCTCGCCTGGTTTCTCATCGTCGGAATCGTCATCATCTCCGGGAACAGGCGGCGAGGTCACAGGCGTTCCGGGAAGGATGACCTGCTCTCCGGAAGGCGCGTCAGGATCGAAAACTTCAGGTTCAACGACTTGTTCTTTTCTCTTGTCCACATCTGCCTCTTCCAAAGGAATAGCCGGATAGAACGAAAACTGCATCGGCAAAAACTCTCCACCTGCACGCGCCGATACATAGATTTAACGGCGGCGTAGCCATGGCAGTTCCATGAGTTGGCGCACCGCGTGGTCGCGGCACTGGGCGCGGTTGGCTTTGTTCCGGGAGGAAAGGTTGAGGATAGCCACTTACAAACGTCAATGGCATGAACGGTCGCCTTGAGAGTCTGTTGCGTTGGCTCGGAGAAACGTCCCCCGACATCGTTTGCCTCCAGGAGCTGAAAGCACCGGATGCAAAGTTTCCCGCCTCGGCGCTGTCCGAAATCGGCTATCATGGCATCTGGCACGGTCAAAAGAGCTGGAATAGGGTTGCTATTCTCGCCCGCGGTTCTAGGCCCGCAGAAACACGTCGCTTCCTGCCGGGCGATCCCGATGCCACCTCCAACCGTTATATTGAAGGCAAGATCGGCAAGTTAACCGTCGGATGCCTATACCTTCCGAACGGCAATCCTGCTCCTGGGCCGAAATTCGATTACAAGCTACGCTGGTTCGAACGGTTCGCCGCGCATGCCGCCAATCCACTTGCCGCTGGCACGCCGGTTGTGCTGGCATTCGGCCTGATGCCCATCTAGCGAAAAGGCGGAATCGCAGGACGGTTTCGGCATTCCTTTTCCGGGACCAGGGGCGCAACGTACTGGATGGCGCCCCCGCCGACGGTGGCGCCGCCTACGGGTTCGGGCCGCTGCCTCGCTTTTTAAACTTATATGGAGAAACCGCGTCTTCGAACTCGGATGAAAGCCATGCACCTTAGTGCGCAGCGGTACGCCACTGAGCGATGGCGGCCGTGAGGAAACGGGGGCCGCGTGACTTTCTGATTGTTCCAGGACGTGCGAACCTTCCATCACTCTTGCATCCACGGATATCGATGTTGAAATAACTTTTTGGAACGAGAGGATAATTCTGGATGAATACGGATGACCATCCCCTCGTTCGGCTCGGCAAGCTCTTGCAGGCACGCAATTATGCGTTCGTCACGGTCACGCCCGATACCCATCTGCGCGTACTGGCGCGACAAAATCGAGGGATAACACTGAGGGATATTTTCGGCTGGAACAAAGTTTTTCATCCGGCGGATCTTCATCCGGAAATTTTGCAGTGTGTGGAGGGCGCCGGCGAGGCGAAGGACACCGGGGACGGCGTGCGCAGCGGGATCAGGGCATCGACACTTGGCGGCCAGCTGTTTCTCCATTCCGCCTTTCCCACGTCAGCCGAAGATGCCGTTTTTTTCGGACCGGATTCCTACCGTTTCGTTCGCTTGATCGAAGAAGTCTTGAAAGATGTCGATACGTCCAAACTCAAGCATGCCGCAGATATAGGATGCGGCTCGGGAGTGGGCGGCATCGCCGTCCGTCGTCTTATCGGTGAAACGCTTGAGGTCACGCTCTCCGACATCAATGAGAGCGCCCTGCGGTTCGCCCGCCTTAACTGCAAGATCAACGATCTTTGCGATATCGGGATTGCGCAGTCGGACGTGCTTAGCGGTTTACCCGATACTCTGGACCTCATCGTTTCCAATCCCCCTTATCTCGTTGACACGAAACAGAGGCTTTACCGTCACGGCGGAGGCCCATTCGGATTCGACCTTTCCGTGCGCATTGTCGACGAGAGTATCCAGCATCTGCGAACGGGCGGGAGCCTCATTCTCTATACCGGCACGGTCATCGTCGACGGCCACGACCTGCTTCGGGAGGCTTTGAAGCCAGTGCTCTCAAATCCTTATCTTTCTACGAGCTACAGCGAAATCGACCCCGATGTATTTGGGACGGAACTAGAATGGCCGCCATATCATTTTGCCGATAGGATCGCCGTCGTGGCTCTCCATTTGGCAAAAAGGTAGGCTTTCGCCATGGACCGGCTTAGTTCGTTGACCGACCATGCGGATCATCTCGAAGGCGCCGCGTTTGAGGATTTCCAAAGATCGCTCGCCGCCTACAATGCGCGACGGCTCGATCCATCAACCGGATCGACCCTGTGGAAAGAGGATCTTTGCACGGAAGGCGAGTTCGCCTTAGCAGAAAGCCTCTACATCGAAGCCGTTCGGGAGAAAGTGGCACCGCTGCTCGCCGATGTTCCCGATGACCCGGTCGCTTTCATCGACTGGTACGAGGATCTGCAGATCAAAGGTCCGGGGCAGGGCGATCAGCTCTTTCCATGGCTTGAGCAGTCGTGCACCATCGAGCAAATGAAATGGTTTCTGTTTCAGGAGGTCGCCGGAGAAGCCGGATTCGAAGACCTGCTCGCGCTGACGCAGGTGAAAATGAGCATTCGGCCCAAGCTCGAGATGGCGCGCAATTATTGGGACGAAATGGGGCGCGGCCGCGAGAAGGGCATGCATGGCCCGTTGTTGCAGCGCCTGTCGGATTACTTCGATCTCCATCCAACCGCCGTTGATGTCGTCCCGGAATCGGTTGCGCTTGGCAATGCGATGATCGCCCTTGCGCGCCACCGGCGCTACGCTTTCCAGTCAGTGGGGGCGCTCGGCGTGATCGAGATGACCGCACCGTGGCGTGCCGATTGCGTGAACAAAGGACTAAAGCGGCTCCGCATTCCGACACGCAAGCGCCTCTACTTTGCCGTCCACGCCGTCCTCGACGTCAAACATTCGGAGGAGTGGAACCGCGAGGTGCTGTTGCCGCTGGTCAAGGAAGATCCGGCGCGCGCCCGCCCGATCGCCGAAGGCGCAATCATACGGCTTTGGCATGGTCAACGATGCTTCGAGCGCTACAGGCGTGAACTCGGCTGCGCAGACCAGAAACAGGCCGCATAACCTATGCGCTTTCTAGGCGTCGGGGAAAGTTGCGATCTAGGCTCCGTGTATCATCGCCTGGCGCTGGACGGCAACGAGGTTAAAGTCCATATCGCCGACCCGCATTGCCGCGAAACGTTCGACGGAATCGTCGACAAATCGCATGACTGGAAAGCCGATCTCGATTGGGTTGGAAAAGAGGGCATCGTATTATTCGAATCTGTCCTCGGCGGAGTGGGCGCGGTCCAAGACGAGTTGAGAGGTCAGGGCTACCGCGTCATCGGCGGCTCGGCCTTTGGCGATCGGCTCGAGAACGACCGCGCGTTTGCACAGGCCGTTCTGCGCGATCACGGCTTCAACGTCGCTCCGCATTGGGAATTCGAGCACGCCGACGACGCCCTTGCGTTTGTTCGCGGCCGGCCCCGGCGGTACGTCCTCAAGTTCAACGGCTACGGCTCCATGAACACAATGGTCGGGCGCCTTGCGGATGGCTCCGATATCGTCGCCATACTACGCCACCTGTCCCATTCGACGCAGCAGGAGCCGCGAATTGTTTTAACGCCACATCTCGAGGGCGTCGAAATGGGAGTGGGCGCGTATTTCACCGGGACAAAGTTTTTGCGGCCCGCGTGTCTCGACTGGGAACACAAACGCTTTTTTCCGGGCGGCCTTGGCGAACTCACGCCTGAAATGGGAACCGTCGTAACATACGAACGTTCGCAGAGGTTTTTCGACCTGACATTGGGAAAGCTCGAGGCCCTGCTTCGTGAGGAAGGCTATCAGGGCTACATCAACCTCAACACCATGGTGAACGCAGAAGGCATTTGGCCACTCGAATTCACCTGCCGCTTCGGATATCCGGGCTCTGCGATTCTTCAGAGCCTGCAACGATCCTCGTGGGCTGAAATCTTCGAGGCGGTGCTGGAAGACGGCGAGAGGTTCGAAACGCGGCCGGGCTTCTCGGTCGGAGTCGTGGTCACGGTCCCCCCCTTCCCTTACACGCGCCTTCAAATTGCGGAGCCGGTAGGGGTTCCCGTGCAATTCTCGCCTCCTCTCAGCGAAGAAGAATTCCACCGTGTCCACCTTGGAGAAGTGAAGCGTGAAGGATCAACGCTCGTGACCGCCGGAATGTATGGCTGGACAATGGTCGTGACGGGCCTTGGCAGTTCAATTCCCGATGCACGGCGGCAAGCGTACCGGTTACTCGATAAGCTTGTTCTTGCGAATTGCCGCTATCGCCTCGACATCGGCAGCGGCGTCCAGGACGCGGACCTCGCCCTCATCGAGGAGCTGGGGTTTCTTAGCTGAGGTCGCTTCTCCGCATTTCTCGCTGCCACACAACTCGGCTGGACAGTCGGTGGCGGCGTCGAATTTATGAAGGACGAAAACTGTCTAAAGGCCAAAGCTCTGTATGTGGATCTCGGCTCGGATGACGCGACTTATACGCTCGACACCTCGTGCGGTTCGACATGCCGCTAGCGTATCAACTGGGACGATAGTTTCTGGGTTGTGCGCCTCGGCCTTGCATATCATTTCAATCGCCCTGAACCGGTCGCCGAGTACACGCCGTTAAAATAGATTTGCATTCGGCGGTTTTTTTAATGCCCGGCGCACCAGAGCCTGGAATTTTTGAACTTCCCGGAGTGGAAACTAGCGCATTTATCGATGCCGACAGCCAGGCCACAGCCGCGGTCGTCGCTGTCCACTTGACAGATTTTGCATCGCTCGCTCGATGCGGTGGGTTTCTCGTCTCTGCTTTCTGCGGATTCAATCCAGCAGATCCATTTATTCCGGGCGATTGATGACGTGCTTCGCCGAGCCTTCACGGTTCGCCATCGAATGACTTAGCTGTTGCGTCGCGGGCGCCGCCCACGGCAGAGATCTCTCCTGTCTTTGAGGCATCTCAGGGACCGCGAAAAAAAGCCGAATACCGCCGCATTAAGGATCATCCTTGGGCGGCAAAAAAGGCGGAGACAAGGGCGCGAAGTCGATCCCGCGGCCACCGCCCGTTAAAAACGTCATATCCAGGATACCGCTTGATCGAGAGTTTAAGCTGGTCGAGCAATCATACGGCGGCGACCACTTGGATCTCATTCTGGCAATCGGATACGTGCGAAGGCTGGTCGCTAATCCTCGGGTCGCAAAATTTCTTAAATCCGCGAAGAAACCCGCTACGAGTGGTGATCACACAGAGAAGTCCGGTTTCACAAATCAAAATTGCCTGGCAAAGCAACGAAAGGCGGAAGAGCCGAAGCCCGTGACGGCCAAGTAAATCAGGAGGGGCTGCCGGCTAACTTTCGCTTTATACGGCTTCGTTTAGAGGATTGCCGCTTGAACGTCATGTCGTGGCCCTTCATTGCATCCAATCTATGGCCGACGGTGTATCGCCATTTCGATGTTAAGGACATAGCGATTGTGAAGGGCGCGGTCGTGCATCAGCTGGAGCAGCACTGGTCGTTTGCGCTCCTCCCGCCGCGTCCTTTGGGCCGGGGGACATGCCGGTGAAGCAAGCTTCAAATCATATTTCATGACACGCGGACGCTTTCAGCCCGACGATTGCCGGCAACCTATTCGACAGGCACTCGTTGACACCCTGTCAGGAGCACGTTTTTTGGACAAAATGGCAAGGGTCTTAGTCGTGGAGGACGAGATTCTTGTCCGCCTCGACCTCGTTTATTCTCTTGAGGGCGCGGGATTCAGCACCCTTGAAGCCGGGTCGGCCGACGAAGCGATAACGATCTTGGAGGGCCGGTCGGATATTCGAGTGGTTTTCACAGATATCCAAATGCCGGGATCCATCGACGGTATGGCTTTGGCGCATTGTGTCCGAAAGCGATGGCCGCCGACCATTCTTGTGGTCAGCTCAGGTCGCCAGCGGCCGGCTGGGAATGAATTGCCCAGCAAGACCGCGTTTCTTACGAAGCCCTATCATCCTGTCGAACTCAGTCGCCTCTTAGACCGCATCAGTGCCGAGCTTCTAAGCTGGTAATCGTTTCTCATGCTGCTCTGAAAGCTCACAATGCCGAACAGTCCGCTTGCTCACCGACCTGCGGGGACCGGAGGCATGGCAACGTTCAAAGCCGGCGATTGTCTGGATCACAAGCGGTCGGGGTGCTACGACGGCGGTAATCGATGCTGAAGAAAGAAACGCAGCATCTCCATTGAGGCATTTGGACCATCTTTGCTCGTAAATGATCCCGCCGGACTACCGCCGGACCAACAATGACCGGCTCCGTGCAGCTCCCAAAGTTCAAATACGCCGAGCCCTGCGGCATCGCGATGTATGGTTTGAGAAAAGCTATGTCCGGTGGGCGAATTGTGACGCACGGTCTGCGTCTCGAATTTTTGCCCGGCGGCGACCCGGGAGATTACCTTCTCCCCATTGGAAGGGTGAACTGTCGTGTCGCAATCACCATGGAAAGCGATCGTCGGCTTTGCGCCCCGCAGGACGCGGCTATTTTTAACGTTTCCTCCTCCGCGCATAGCTGCGAAGGCGGATGTGACGTCGTGAGCCGAACCGCATGCAAGGCCGGAATGCACACCGACGGCAGCATAGAGGTCCGCATAAACCTCTCCCATGATCGCCGCTGTCGCACCTCCTGCCGATAACCCCGCGACGTAGATACGAGTTTCATCGATGTCATGCGCCTCGACGATCTGGCGCGTGATGCCGGCAATCAAGGATGGTTCGCCTCGATCGCGCTCCTGATCGGCCGGCTTGAACCAGTTCCAGCATTTTGCGGCGTTCGCCGCTGGTGGCTGTTCGGGATAAGCAACAAAACATCCATGCGCCTCGGCGACGAAGTTCATGCGCGTGCCGGCGGCAAAATCATCGGCGGATTGGGTGCATCCGTGCAGCATGACGATCAGGGGTTTCGGCCCCGCGTCGCGAGAGCTTGGGATATAGAGTTTGTAAGACCGCGAGCCATCGCCGTTGGAGAACAGGCTGCTTATGTAGCGTCCTTCTTCTGGCGCAATGTCGGTGATGTGGACAGGCTGCCGCCGCGTTGCCGGCAGTCTTGCAGCATCAAAAGCCTGGAGAAAATGCGGAGTAACGGCCGAGAGCCTCACCGGCACTTCGCGATGAGAGACGATTTCACCGTCGATGATGATGGGCGTCGAGGGAGTGGCTGTCGCCGCGCTCGTCGTGGCGGATTGCAGTATCGCGAGCGCATCATTCAAGCGTCCAGCACGGGTCAGGCGGGTGGCCTCCTGCATCTTCCGAAAATCGAACTTCGTCATGTTCATTGTCCTGTTGTTGCGTCGCGAACTGCTGGCGCGCGTTCAGTGCCTGGCTATTGAAATCGGTCAGCAAGAGCAGCTTTGACTTCCGCGCTCGCATGAAGTGCCCCGAGGACCGTGATCGATGCGATCGTGGCTCGTGCCAGCTTGGCCGAGACGTCGGGGGCAATGGTGAGAAGTCCAAGGACGCGAAGATCGAGTTGTTGGCCGGCTGCGCGCACTTCTTCGAGCTGGTGCCGATCGAGCAGCCGAAGTCCGAGATCGAAAGAGTGCCTCGTTACAGCCTTGTCGACGACGCTCGATTGCCGCGCGATCTGGTTGCGAATTGCGGTGCGGATGAAATCGGTTCTATTGGAGTAAAATCCCTCATCAACGAGAAGATCGATCTGCCCGAGATCAACGTACCCGAGGTTGATCGTTATCTTCTCTGAATCCGGGCTCTTGGATCTCAGCTGCCGTACGTTCTCTCTGGGCATATTCGCCATCCATACACCATCCACCTGGATGGAGGTGGTGGCCACGGGTATGTTTGCAAGAGAGGTTCGACTCGATCTGCGCACGGGATTTCATTCGTGCGCAACCAGCACAAGCTCCAGGGAACAAATGAACGCAGCGGGCGCTTGAGTTAAGCCAGGACAGTCCGTGGCTCGCACCACCCTTCTGGTCCTTTGCTCATCGTCTTGCTTCGGAGCGGTGGTGGCTTCGACGGCCGAGCCCGTCGGTGGGAATATTCGTTATGTCGAAGCGTATGCACAGAGCAGTCCATTAGTCCGCACCCGGATCAGCCCCTTGAGAGAGTGCAAGCAATGAACCAGAACGGAATGAGAGAGATGGAAAAGCGCGCTGAGACGGTCGGCTCTTCCTGGCACGGCGCAGCCCTCCTGGCCATCGGAGTGGCAATTGCCAGGGTCATTTGGCGCAAGGTGAACCATCTGCTTGTAAGGCAAAATTCTGAAGGGCAATCACCCGACAAACGATGAATTAGAAACGCTGCGCACGCGCCAGCACATGGCCGCCGCTTACGCAGGTGGCGGGCATGGATACGTTCAATAAAAATGCAGAGAGGCGCGGCGTTGCGGCCTGGCTACATAACGCTTGGCCATCGATAGCCGCGGTCCAATAGCGACAGGTAACGCTCCATCGCAGGACCTATTTCCGATAGCCGATCGGCGCGAAAGTCTCTGACAATCTGTTCCACTTCATCCCGACTGAATCCTTGGAACGCTTTGTTGGTCGTCCCATGCGATTTGCCCGATTCTACGATTGCATCGTTGTAGGCATTGATAAGCCGAAGGCTGCGCTCTCGCTCTGCTTTCGGCAGACGGGCGAAAGCCGCCAGGCAATTGCCAATCTCTGACATTTTGGAACTCCAAACATTGAGCTAAGCTATTTCGTTCGCGTCCTCGACTCCCGGCTCATCCTCATTCTCGCTGTCAATGAGCAATTCCTCGGCTGCCTACGGAATTTCGGCATCCTCGCCGGCTTGTTCGTTGACCACCTTCTCAACTTTTGTCGCCTCGACCGCAGGCTTCCGCGGCTCGACCAACGGAATTTGCGATTTACGCATCGTGTCGAACTCGAGGACAAGCCTGCAGCAACGCGAGAGGCACCGCACCAAAGATGGCATGTATCAATCGAGAACTATCGGATAGGTCAAACTCGAAGACGATTGACGAATGCCGATGCCAAAGCGGTCGTCGACAAAGAGCGCCAGCTTTCGGGAGAACGAGATCGCGCGTGCGTAAGCAACTGCGTGACCTTTCAAACGAAATACGAGAAGAACGAGTCCTCGAGGCCCGCGGAACACAGCCCAGGTCCCATCATCGCGTCGCATGACGCGGATAAAATCATCTTTCATGGAAACTCCTTTTGCGCCCTGCGCGGCAAAGCCAAGGCGGCACGACAGATCGAAGTAATAAGCCGAAATACTCAGGCAGTCGGCATGTCTAGGAGCCGGGGTTAAAACCAGCCATGTATGCCGAGGTGAGGCGCAATTCGAAATCAAGCGCCCAATGTATTTTTCACAGTATTCCCCCTAAGGGCCGAATGTCCAAGCTATTGTGCACTCGAGCTCGGCTGGAACATCGAGCAGACGCCTATTTTGCATCATCACCCGTAATTGAACGGCACCAACGTGAGTTCAAACACCCATCAGCGTTTCTTAGCCGAGGCCGGGCTCGCCGCTTCCCGCGCCAGGCGCTCGGCGCGCAAGCGTTCAGTCTTTGCACGAATTGCGAGGCGTTCGGCCTCACGGTCCCGCATCGCCTGCGACGCTTCCTGGGCGCGGCGCGCCTTCAGTGCAGCCAAATTGGAGAAACTCTTCGTCAAAAGTGCCATGCGCTCAGTCCTTCAAAATTCCAACGCAACAAAAAACCCGCGTCTGCTGCACAGTCGCGGGTCTCCTCGATCAAACTTATCGCCAGTACATCCGTGGTCGAGTTCGATCGTATTCCTCGCGATACCGATTAAGCGGCTCGCAAATTATCGGCCGACGACTTGCCACTGCGACCGTCGGCGACGATGTCAAAAGACACTTTTTGGCCTTCACTCAGGTTCGACAGACCGGCGCGCTCCACAGCGCTGATATGAACAAAAACGTCGTTCCCGCCTTCGTCCGGCTGAATAAAGCCAAAGCCCTTTTGGCCGTTGAACCACTTCACCGTTCCTATCTGCATAGAATTGTTCCTCGTTTATATATGCGCGATGACCCCGGCACATGCCGCGGGATAATAATCGAGATTTTTTTGGAAGGTCGTTGGTCGGGCGCGCACTTCGCGACGAGGCCAAGTCGTTTTCAGCGAAGCTCGATGCCATCAAACATAGGCCTTTAGAGCGTCGTTTGCAAGGGAAGTCGCTCAACATAGATCTTTGCCGCCGCAATCGAACTTAGCGAAGTGATCGGAACCAAGAGCGAGGACCAGCACTACCTGTGCTGCCCATCACCGTTTCCTCGTCCGACGGCCGGCGCCTTCGGCACTTTCGTCCCGCCAAGCCTAAGATCGGTGCTAAGCTCGCTCATCGCTTTTGCATTACCTGTAAGCTGAGTTCGCCCGTGGCGCTTAACAATTATCGAAAGGTACGAGATGATTCACTGGAAGCCAGTCGGCGAATACGTGGAACCCAATTGGGTGAAGCTTGGAACGGCCCTGCCACCCATTCTTTTCTGGCGGGCTGTGAAAGGCGCAGTGCTGGGCTTTTTGCGCGATGGCGAGCTTTTTGATGCCAAGTGGATATACGTTTGCGATGCCAACAAGGTATCGCATTTTTCGGCCGTTAATTCGCCCGCGGATAATGTCGTGGACCTGCAGACCCGTCGCGAAGGGTGAGCGAGGATACCTCAGCGCATCACCTCACGTTTAGCAGCGCGCAGGAGGGCACGCGTGGGCGCGGAATTAGATCGCAGAGAAAGATCGCAGCCATGAAGCCCTAGCGAAATTCAGGCGACGGGGCTGCTCATTGAGAAGGCGGATGCGGATTTCTTGTATCGCAACACGCCTCCGCCGACATCTGCCACTGTGATTGTTCTAGGTAGACGTGATGCACCTGGTCGTGAAATTCTTTCGGGGATTGACTCTGGCTGCTGCCCGCCATTGCAATGATGATAACCGCGAGCCTTTCTCGCAAGGCCGATTTTTCCAAACCATTCACAAGGCGATCGGGCTTGACCTCGTCCCAGACGTTTTCGAGAACTTCCGTCAAGAACGCGATGTCTTCGGGCCCAAAGCCTCCTTCTGAAATCAGTCGGCGTGCTTTCATCGCCAAACTCCATACGTAGCGCGTTCTTGCATGCGTTTGCTCAATTTGCATCGAACTGTTGTGGTTCCCAAGCCGTCTCGTCGAAGCCCGTCGAGCGCGAGGAACTTGATTGTCTCGGCGTATTTCCAAGTCGGTGATCAGATTGAGATTGCAGACAAAACGCTAATTTCCCGGCCGCGTAATGTTCTTAAGGCCTGAGGTTAAGCGCGGGGCACGTGAAAGACAGATACGCGAACTCTGATCGAACACCGCTTCCGGGCAGAGACGGGTTCCCTGCTGATCATCGCAGCGAGCTTCCAATTATCCGCTTGATGCCGAATGCGCCGCGTATCAGCAGGTCACCGTCCTCCAGGATCGTGGTGATGCCGCCGAACGCATTCCAGACGCGACTGTCGTCGGGGAAAATCCACCGCGCCCTTAACTCGCCGGTTCGCCAGTCGAGCCCTACGTACTGATTGTCGCCATTTTCTTTATGCGCGCAGTAGAGCAAGCCAGTCGCCGCCGAAACCACCGGCACCATAATATCCGAGTTATCAACCTCCCGGTTAATCCACGCCGTAGCGAATTGGTGCGTTTTCGGGTCCTCGAATTTCTGAACCCCGAGTGGGGCGGGTCGCGTTACGCCAGCCGTGAAGGCGTTAGGTGCTCCGGGTGTTTTGATCGGGTCAGGATAGGAGCCATTGATGTATACCACGCCGTAGCCGAGCACGTTCGGGGAGGGTTCGATGGTGAGTTGCGAAATTTCGATGCGGGCTTGATCCGCGATGCGGCGGGATTTGGTGCCCGGCTTTTGCTTGAAGTCAGCCGGAATTTCATCGCGCCAGAATGCCACCGCATTTGTTCCCGACTCGGCCGCGTCCGCTATCACGATCAACTTGTCGGGATCATTGCCGAAGCCCATCAGGGTTGGCGTCGTGCCCGAACCGCGTGAAATTGCTCCGGCCGCCAGAGCTTTTTCGTCTGGCGTCCATTCATAGCCCGACTCCCACGCTCCATCTTTTTCATCGGTGGAAAGCTTTTACCCGTTCCACATGATCTTGACCATCCGCCGTGAGGTCACGACGTAAATGCCATTGCGCTCGTCGATGACGATGCTGTTGACGACGGCCTCACCGGGGAAGGCCACGTAGGATTTGACATTGAGGTCGCGATCGAAAACCACCAGTGCACCAGGCGCGGCAGCCGCGATGAAACCATCATAGGTCATGTTGAGGCCAATGATCCGCGACACGGCCTTGGCTTCGTCCGGCGGCATGGCCGCCGCAACGTCAACGGATTTGATGAGGCGAACGGGACCGCGGGTGGCGTTGTCGTCGGTGGTTTTTATAACTTTCGTGCCGCCATAGACGCAGTAATGAAAGCCGTCGCGGTCGAACAGATTGTAGACGCCGTTGATACCGTCTTCGCGGGTGACACCCAACCGCTCAAAGCCGGCGACGGCAGCAAGCAGCTTGGCTTCGTCCTTGGCGCGCCATCCGGCATCGAATTCGGCCAGCAACGCCGCAACTGCCTGATCATCAGCCATCTGAGCTTTTTGCTCATAGCCGGGATAGGGCAGGAACGATACGGACTCGAAGTCTTTCTCGGTTGCCAGAATTTTTCGGATGCCGAGCGTACCACTGGCAAATAGGACCGTGTCCGATCCGATCTTCTTCACCACCGGATTGGACACCATCAAATTCGGAACCACCTTGACATCGGTGTCACGGACGAGCCGTTTTCCCTTCACCGGACCGGCGTGCAGGACGGAATCCGTTGCTCCCGGATTGAAGTGCGACGTGGGATAGACGCTGTTCGTCAGCCAAGGATTGCGGGCCGGCATATTGGGAGTGGACTGTTGCGCAAACGAAGCGGGATGAGACGTTGACGGCAGACTCCGCGAGCCACAAGGAATGTGCCTGTTGCCGTCAATGGGACGCTACTGGGCTTTGCCAGAGTGTTAACCACCCGGATGACAGAAGAACCGTGCCAGCGATTACGGCAACGACTATGGAGATCGAGAGGCTTTTGAATGAGTAGAGAGAGCGCTGTCCCACGGCATCGCGGGAAGATTCCGTTGTGTTATTCGATCGCGGATTCGTTCGAGCCATCACGGCAATCGCAAAATAGAGCGACCAAGCTTAGTTCTGTGCTGGACGTTAGCTGGCTTAGGGGTGGCTTCTTCCTCGGATTTTAGCTCGCGGCGGAGCTTTTCGAACCTATCATCGTATCTTGTAATTTTCGACAACCTGATCGCGCGGGCGCGATCGGCGAACTCACCGATGTTCATGCCGGCCTCTTGTCTAGGGTAATGGCGCGTCGAACTCGTTCGCACTGCGCACCTGCGCGGACACTCGCGCTGATAAACCTATAACAGACTTGAAGAGATGTTGTTCCTCAAATTTTCGACGACAGTAGAAGCATGAGTTAAATTGGAGATGTTTAAGCTCAGAATGCTTTCTGGGAGCGTCAGCTTCAATTTTCCAAGCATTGGAGCTGCTCACTTGTCAGGGATAGGACATCGGCACGGACCTTCGACCTATGCCCCTTTGGTGCCCGATGTAGATCAGGAAAAGAATCGACCTCGTTTGTGGCGCGTGCAAAGGAGTAAGCTACCATCGTCTGATCAACAATAGCTCCCGAGAGGCCATCATGCCCACGCGGCTCAGAGGATGCCGAAGCGTGTTGGGATCTATGACGGTAACGTACCGGAATTTAGGGGGCTAGCAGATGAGCCCTGCTCGTTGCTTTGCCGCGGAAGGTTAGGAATACTCGTTCCTATCCAGCGATTTCTAATGATCTCCAAGTCAAAGCAACGTGCATTTCTATTCTTCAAATAAAATAAAGTATAGTTGCTAGTATTCAAGCAACAAATATTTTAAAAATACCTTGAATAACCCAATTTTAGTATCATTTATATTTATAGAATGTTCCAGAAGGATTTCAGGCAATCTCCATCTCGACGTTCTCAGGTTATGGATTATTTGAGGAAATTTTGAAAATGACAGACATCGTCAACGACGGCAATGGTAGCGACATGCGCTCTGAGATTGCGAGCAAGTGGTCGAAAATAAGCGCCGAGGATGTGAAAGAGCTTAAAACAAAAGATGACCTCGTAGCCCAAGTCCAGTCCAAATATCAGTTAGATAAGGCGCAGGCGCAAAAGGACGTGGACGCGTTTGCAAAGGGCCGACAACTTTAGTTTTCGCGAGTTGTCGACGCGTCGCTCCTAGCATCAGCGCTGGGAGCGGCGAAAACATTTGGGCCCAGTGTCGCTAGAGGTAGTCCATGCACGAGCGAACAACTCGCAAGTCGCTGGTCTTTCTGCATCCGTTCTCACTGGCAGGCATCGAAGAGATGCTGGAACCCGGCACTTATATTGTCGAGACGGTCGAAGAGATGATCGAAGGTTTGTCGTTCGTCGCCTATCGGCGGATTTCGACAACTATCGAAATGGATGTTAACGGACTCGGACAACGCGCGCGGCAGGTCGTTGCGATTGATCCTGTGGATCTTCAAAAGGCTCAGGAGCGCGACGCCATCAAAAGTCCATCTGGGCTGCTAGCCCATGGGATTGATCGATGACACTGGCGAGCGGTTGCTACAGCCCACAACACCAATAGGGTCGAATATGAGTAGTGACTTTATTCGCATAGCCGAGGGGCCGGGAAGTTTATGGACTGTGCTCCGCGAACCGCGTGGCGAATTTCTGCTCGGTTTTAAGATCAAGTCACAGGCCATTGCATTCGCGCGCGCTGTTGCCTTCTCGGGGAAACTCCAACTGTTCATCGACGATAGCGACGGGAATACAATACGCCAGTCAGCCGCCGGGCCGACCCCTATCTCATCATCCTAAACGAGCTCTCTACGCACCGCGAGTGACCTCCGACTTCGCAAAACTTGCAAAGTTGTCGGCTTTGAGCCTCGCGGGATCAGTCCGTCTCGGCGCGCTCTTTCAATTCCAGTTCACAAAGCGTTTGAAGTGCCCAATTCTGATCACCAGGCATGGTAATTTCTCCCGTTTCGTAACTGAATTGCCTATCATTGCCGCTCAGCTCGATGTGCTCACGAAAGGGCGACTTCCACTCAATACGGTTCAGAGAGTATCCGCGCCGATCGTAGGACGATCTTCGCATGCCACCAGCAACTTCCATTTCTCGCCCGTATGCATTTAAAAATGACTTCGCCCGTCCGCAGATTTCAGCGAGTTGCTCTTGGGGATCGATCTCGCGGGCTTGATCTGTTTGGTTCTTTGCTTCGTTCATAGGCCGTCATTAGCCTTTAAACGCGCGATTTACCAGCGTCGTGCCGCTGACCGGCATTGGAAATTATAAATCCACCGTCGGAATCATGCTGCATCGAAGCGTCTCTACCAAATAGGTTGCGAGGCGGCCCACCGAAATGACGTTGGAAGCGCTTGCGCGGTCATTGAATCACGGCGGCACGATTTAGTCGCTATGGATCCTCTTGATGAGGGGCAGGCCAATAGCCGGCGGCGAGACTTCTGATGACCGCTGCGACCGCATCGCGCGACATCGACGAAAGACGAAAGGGATCGCACGGCAAAACTGTCGATTGCGTGAGAACTTCGCAGATGTCCGAGAAAACCCGTAAATGGCGCTGCGGCTGTCCGCGAAGGTCCTCGGCCCACGAAGTCAAATTGGGCGATGGAAGCGTCGCTGTCCACCTGACAGATTTTGCATCGCTCGCTCGATGCGGCGACTTGGGCTTTCTCGACTTTCTCGGCCAACATCGTGGAATAGGGCAGCACAAACGCGCGTGGCGTGCGGCTCGGCAGATTGGCGTCGTTCATCTCCCCAACCCAGAGATGGCACCTGCTTCATCGTTGCGAGGTTGCGTTCAACAATCTGGGCCCCAAAGCAGCTCGGCGAGGAGTTTCGGGCGATAGAGCTGTGGCAGTCCCGTCTGGCATGGACGGATAGTGAGGCGCGTCGAGGTGAATCTCAACTGAATATCCGTCATGCGCGCTTCAGTCATCCGCAATACCTATGCAAAAGCGCTACATATATAAGGGATGCTGACGGTTGACTGATAAGGTGGCCTGCTTCGAAGCCGTCCTTCCTCCAACGTGGCTTGAGCTTATCGGAAGACGCGCGCAGAAATCGCTTGTGGTAGTAGATATGGCCGGATCTTACCGGTCGTGATCGAATGTTTTCCCGAGAAAATATATCGCAGTATGGCGATCTTGGTAGCGCTGCTGTTTTCAAATTGGAGACCAAAGCCTGTTTCGGTTCGTCGGCGAACATGCCCAGTCACCGAGATGTCGGAGAACCGTATGCGAACGGCTGTGCCAACAGAGGCCGGAAGCTCCCCTAGGAGATGCATTCCACTTACGGATATGTCGGAAGCAAAGTAGTCACGAAGATCGCCGTTGCAACCGAGCTTGACCGGTATGCGAATGTCGAAACGTTCGCCGTTGCGTCTCTGCTGCTGCTCGGCGCAGACATAACAGCAGAGCAGAAGAATTACGATATTGTACCAACTCCAAAAGAGCGCGATAGCGGCCGACTCCGCCAGCGGTCGGCTTGGATCGATCACGAATGCATTCAGGATGCCGAGCGTCGTAAGTAACAGCAGGATTCCGAAAATCCGCAATAGCGGCCATTGAATAAGCTGCTTGCTGCGATCCCCACCTTTGGCCGTGACTTTGAACTTTTGCCCCTTGGGTCGCAGGAGCCCGACCCAGGCCGATTTCAAAACCTCTGTCGCACAGAGCATTTGATAGAGGTCTGTCATCAAAGGCATGACCCGGCCTCCGGTCAGCCAGAGAAAAATCGCCGACTGAACAACGACAAAAGGAGCGAGGTGCCAGATCGCATCAACGACGCTCGCGTGCACCGCCTGGATGTCGAAGAGCAGATAGAGCGCCGGGACGATGACCGCCAGGACGCGGAACAGGTGCGTTGCCGACCAATGCAGGAACGTTTCGCAAAGCATGATGCGATCGACGAACGGAAGACCGTTCCCCCATTTCAAGGGACCGCTCGCACCTCTGCAGATCTGAACGAAACCGAGGCACCAGCGACTGCGCTGTCCGGTATATTCGGCGAGACCTTCGGGGGCCAAACCCAATGAAAGAATCTCATTGAGATAAACCGTCCTGAATCCTTTTTCGCGCAGCCGCAGGGACACGAGATAATCTTCGGTGACGGAACCCGTCGGAAAACCACCGATGCTTTGAAGCGCGTCGAAACGGATAATCGAAGACGTCCCACAACAGAATGCCGCGTTCCAAGCATCCTTGGAGGCCAGGACGATATCGAAAAAGAAGCGCGGTTCGTCAGGCCATACCTTCGTTAGCGCCAGATTGCTTTGGATCGGGTCGGGATTGAAGAAGTGCTGCGGTGTCTGGACGATTCCGACATCGTCCTCGAGCGCAAGCGTGCGCGTCAGGAAATCGGGCAGCGGAATGAAATCCGCATCGAGAATTGCAATAAAATCCGGCTGGCTATCGAGAGCGGCAAGCTTCTGTAGAGCCGCGTTGATGTTGCCCGCCTTGGCGTGAGCGTTGTCGTCGCGGGTCAGGTAGCCGACGTTATGCGTTTCGCAAAGCGCCTTCAGCCAGGCGCGCCGGCCGTCGTCACAAACCCAGGGACGGAAATTCGGATAGTTGATCGCAAGGGTGCCGACAATCGTTCGTTCAAGAATGTCCCGATCCTCATTATACGTACAGATAAGGATATCGACACGGGGCAACTTGGACTTAGTGAGCAATTTGGGAACGTTGCGATCGGCTTCCGCCGTTCTGCTTCGCGTCCTGGTTAGAAAAATTTGCGAAGCCGTCGTGCCCAGCATTGCGATGGCCTCGACCGCTACGAATACTATCCCGGTAAGAAAATCGACTGGATTGTCCGGAGCAGGGATTGTCTCGAAAATCCGCCACAGCATGTAGCGCCAGCCGAGAACGAGACAAAGCGCGATGGCCGCGGTGCGCACGAAAGTATTATTGCGATTGACCCACGGAAGGATCGCCAAAGCGATGAGCAAGATGAGGAAAGCCGAGCGAAATGCCTCCCAATAGCTCATGCCTGCCGTGCCGATCATGTCCGGACTCGCTCAGAAGATCGAGGAAAGGCGCATCGCGGATGCAAAGCCTGGGGTGTCGAACTCCACCAATCCCGAGCGTCCCACCCGGCAGTCGTCGCCTTTCGCGAGGTCCGGAAACTTCAGCGTGACGTGATAGGGCTCGCGAGAAAGCTGACTTTGTTGAATTGCGCTGTTTGAGGTTACGGCCCCAAGACCGTTTAAACCAATGACCTGTCCGTGCAGTATTGTGCCGCCGTCGCGCGGGCGGAACGTGGCTGCCTGACCGATGTCCAATCTTTGATAGGCGGTCTCGCTAACGCTTGCAGTCACGGTCGCGCTTGCACAATCAAGCATGCGAACGAGATCCTCTCCGGCATTCACGTGTTCGCCTGGCGCGGTCAGCATTTCCCACACGCGACCGGTGACGGTAGAGCAGATGACCGCGGTCGAAAGGTCTTGCGTCCGCCGCGCTTCGGTATCCAGATAACTACGTCAGGCGATCTCGTTCGCCTATTCGATCGAGGAGAAGAGCGCCTTTTGCAGGCAGTCGAAGCCGGTCAAATTCCAATAAGCGTTGCCATGGAGATTGCCGAATCCGACGATGCAGGCGTTCAGAAAGCACTCACGCAGGCCTATGAAAAGAAAATTCTGCGTGGCCGCAAGCTCATGGCCGTCAAGCGTCTGATTGATCGCCGCAGGCAATACGGAAAGAGCCTGCAATCCAAGCACGCGAAGAGGCAGCCAGCCTTAACATCTCACGCTCTCGTAAAGACATTCCAGGAAGATGTGGACCGCAAACGTGTCCTGATACGAAAGGCAACCGCGACCAAAGATAGGCTTATCTTCGCGGCACAGGCTTTACGCACGTTATTTCATGATGAAGCTTTTCAGTCCCTCCTTCACTCCGAGGGGCTGGAGACTCTTCCCAAAGCTCTAGCTTCCAGGATTGAAGCCGGAGTGGTGTCCGCACCATGAGCAGCAAACCCCGAGGCCCTCTGAAAATCAGTTTTGAGCGCAAGACCATACGTATCTTGATCGACGCAATTGCGCCGTTGCATCAAATCGCCGTCGCCGTAAAAAAGGGCGTTAAATATCGCCAAATCTGCTCATCAATTCGCGAGCTTGGAATCATTGAACCGCCAGTTGTCGTCCGTTCGGCGCACGCGAGTAAGTACCTAATGCTCGATGGACACCTCCGATTGGAAGCGAGCAATGATTTAGGCCATACGCACTTGGTCTGCTTGATTGCCACGGATGATGAGGCGTTCACTTACAATAAGCACATCAGCCGGCTCGCAACTGTGCAAGAACACAAGATGATCATGCGCGCCATTGAGCGCGGGGTCGCGGAAAAGACGATCGCAAAGGCCTTGGACGTCGGAATTTCGACTCTGCGTGCGAAGACGCAAATACTCCAGGGCATCTGTTCTGAAGCCGTAGAGCTCCTGAAAGACAAGCAGGTTCCCGTTCATACGTTTACGGCACTTAAAAAAATGGCTCCGATCCGGCAAATTGAGGCGGCGGAACTGATGATCTCGATGAATATATTTTCGAAGGGCTACGCCGCGTCGCTCCTTGCGAGTACGCCAAAGGAGCAACTTGTAGACCCCGGTAAAGCGCGAAAAATAAAGGGTCTCACTGAACGGCAAATGGACTTGATGGCCAGGGAGTCTGCCAGTCTTGATCGAGAGTTTAAGATGGTCGAGCAATCATATGGTGGCGACCACTTGGACCTCATTCTGGCAATCGGGTACTTGCGAAGGCTGGTCGCTAATCCTCGGATCGCAAAATTCCTGGAGCGAAACTACGAGGACATATACGCGGAGTTTCGCCGGCTCGTGGAGACGACACAGAGCGCCGCATAAAGCAGAGCCCGCCTCAGACACCAACATTCCCGGTCCCCGGAAACGTGGTTGCAGTAAGCCGTGTGTAAGCTTCGACCATACCGGGTGGCTTTGCGCGTAGTCGGTGTCACCTGATGTGCCGCCGCGCGCGTGCCGCTGCCAACGGCTTAGATCGCATCGACGAGTCCGAAGCGCCGAGGGGCCTGACACCGCCCGCGCCGCACCCCTTTCTTGGCGCTCGGTCTTTCCGGATCCAAGTCCTGCCGAATTCTCTCTGCCCTTGCGGCCGGCCGAACGGGCGGCCCAGACTCGGGCGTCTATGCAGTTGGACACAAAAAAGCCATAATGTTTGCAGTCTTGGGTGATGTAATATAACTTATTGAAAAAACGCGATAATTGTCGGAAAATGATCTATTCTCTAGCCAAAATCATGCCAAATGTGTTTGTCCCTGTTGGTGTCCATTGGACATGTTTTTGACCATTTTTGTCTCTGCAGGGACATTTCATAATATGTAATGTTTTCAATTAGTTAGCATAATTCAGGGATAAATTTGGACAGCACTTCACCTGATTTAGGAGGGGGTTTTTCTCGAATGGATTTTTTTGGGCGAAAAAAAAGGTTGCAGTTTTCGAACGAATTCGCAGGAGCGAGAAAAACAGAAGCCTGGGGCGATCCGGTGAGCATCATTCGCGACCCCAGGAATGCGAAACGCCTGACGAACCCAGAGCGTTCTGCAAAGACACTTCGGATGCCAAGCCCAAACACACGCGCTTAAGATCGCATTTTTTCTAGCTCGTAGATTCTTGGATCGTTGCAGGATTTGCCGTCTGCGCTTTCGGGGCGAGCTTACGGACGACGACGTAAAAGACCGGCGTGAAGATCAGCCCGAACAGCGTCACGCCGAGCATGCCGGAGAAGACGGCGGTGCCGAGCGATTGACGCATTTCGGCGCCGGCGCCTGTCGCAAACACCAAAGGCACGACGCCGAGAATGAAGGCGAGCGACGTCATCAAGATCGGTCTGAGGCGCGTGCGCGCCGCCTCGACCGCGGCGTCCGCCCGTGACAGGCCCTGATCTTCGCCCTGCTTTGCGAACTCCACGATCAGAATGGCGTTCTTCGCCGCCAGTCCGACGAGCACGATCAGACCGATCTCGACAAGGATGTTGCGGTCGAGGCCGCGGATGTTGACGCCGATCATTGCCGCGTAAATACACATCGGCACGATGAGAATGACCGATAGCGGCAGCGTCCAGCTCTCATAAAGTGCCGACAGCAGCAGGAACACGAAGACGACCGATAGCCCGAAGGCGAAGATGGCGGTGTTTCCGGCGAGCTTTTCCTGAAGCGCGATTTCCGTCCACTCGAAACCGAAGCCGGCGGGAAGAACTTTCTCCGCAATCTTTTCCATCGCCTTGATGGCTTCGCCCGTGGAGTAGCCGCGCTTCAACTGCACCTGTACTTCGGCGGCCGGATAGAGATTGTAGCGCGGCACGCGATAAGCGCCTGTCGAATTCTCGAAGGTGGCGACGGAGCCGATCGGCACCATCTCGCCGGTGTTGCTTCGCGTTTTCAGATTGGCGACGTCACGAAGCGACAACCGGAACGGATTGTCCGCCTGCGCGGTCACGCGATAGGTGCGCCCGAGAATGTTGAAGTCGTTGACGAACGCCGACCCCATATAAACGGACAGAGCTTCGAACACGCGGCTGATCGGAACGCCGAGCTGCTCGGCTTTGGTGCGGTCAATGTCGGCATAGACCTCGGGCGTACGCACGTTGAAGAGCGTGAACGCCTGTGCAAATCCGGGCTGCTGCCCCGTCGTCCCCGCCATCGCCCAGGCGGCGTTCTCGAGCGCCGGAAGCCCACGCCCGCCCTTGTCCTGAACGTAGCCCTTGAGGCCGCCACCGGTTCCGATGCCCGGCACGGATGGCGGTTCGATGACCAGCACAAATGCATCTTTCAGCTGGCCCATTTGCTGGCGGAGGTCGGCAAGAATCTTATCTTTCGTGAGGCCGGTATGAACGCGCTGCTCGAATGGCGCGAGATTGACGAAAATGACGCCGGTGTTGGGAGCGTTGGTGAACGTCGCGCCGTCGAAGCCGACGAAAGCCACCGAGTGGATGATGCCCGGGCGCGACAGCAGAATATCGGAGGCCTTGCGGACGACGGCGTCCGTTCGGGTCAGCGTCGAGCCCGGTGGAAGTTGAAGGGCGACGATCAGATAAGCGCGGTCGAGCGGCGGAATGAGCCCTGTGGGGGTCGCGACGAGGCGGCCGTAGGTCAGATAGAGAAGTCCGCAATAGATGAGGATCAGGACAAAGCTGATCTTGATCAGCTTTCCGGTGAGCCAAGCGTAGCCGTGCGACAGGTTCGAAAACGCCCAGTTGAAACCGCGAAAGAACAGCCGCAAAGGTGCGCCGAGAATTGTGGAAAGCAAGCTCCGCTTGTCGCCCTCGCGATGGTGCGGCCTCAGCAGCACTGCCGCCATTGCCGGAGAGAGAGACAGCGATACGATGAGCGATATTGCCGTCGATGCGGCGATTGTGATCGCAAATTGTCGGAAGAACGTCCCCTGCAACCCGATGATGAACGCCGTCGGCAGAAAGACGCCGATGAGGACCAGTGAAATCGCGATCAGCGCGCCACCGACTTCATCCATCGTCTTGTGGGCGGCTTCCTTTGGGCTGAGTCCGCGCTCGATGTAGCGCTCGACGTTTTCGACGACAACGATGGCATCATCGACGACGATGCCGATCGCCAGCACGAGGCCGAACAGCGACAGCGTATTGAAGGTCACGCCTGCGGCGCTCATGACGAAGAAGGTGCCGATCAGCGATACCGGGATCGCCAAAATCGGAATAATCGCCGCGCGCCACGTCTGCAGGAACAGAATGACGACCAAGACAACGAGGATAATCGCTTCGGCGAGCGTGCGCACCACGGCGTCGATCGAGAACTGGATGAACTCGGTCGGATTATAGACGACCGTGTAGTCAAGGCCGGGTGGGAAGCTCTTCTTCAGAGTCTCCATCTGCGACTTGACCGCCGCTGCCGTCGCGAGCGCGTTGGAGCCCGGCTTCTGGAAGAGGACGAGGGCGGTCGCGTTGCGGTTATCGAGATAAGCGTTGACGGTATAATCCTGCGCCCCAAGCTCGACGCGGGCGATGTCCCGGACGCGCACGACCTGACCGTCGGGCTCAGCCCTGACCACGATGTCTTCGAACTGACTGGTCGAGGTCAAACGCCCCAGAGTCTTGACGTTGAGCGTGAAACCTCCGTCGGACGTCGCCGGCGGCTGATTGATCGAGCCGGCCGCGACCTGAAGGTTCGCCGCCTGCAGCGCCGCAACGACTTCGCCCGCCGTCAGGCCGCGGGCCGCAACCTTGTCGGGATCGAGCCAGACGCGCATCGAATAATCGCGCGCACCGAAAACATTCACATCACCGACGCCGTCGATGCGCGTCAGCACGTCTTTCACATAGAGCGTCGCATAGTTCGAAATGTACTGCTGATCACGCGAGCCGTCAGGCGACACCATATGCACGACCATCATCAGGTCGGGGGAGGCCTTGCGCACGGAAATGCCGAGGCGGCGCACGTCTTCCGGAAGTCGCGGTTCGGCGACGGCGACGCGGTTCTGCACCAGCACCTGCGCCTGATCGACGTTCGTTCCCGGCTTGAAGACGACGTTGATCGCCACCTGCCCATCGCCCGTCGACTGCGAGTTGATATAGAGCATGTCGTCGACGCCATTGACTTCCTGCTCGATCGGCGTCGCAACGGTCTCGGCGATGACCTGTGCGGACGCGCCCGGATACGTCGCGTGAATGCTGACGGTCGGCGGCGCGATTTCGGGATATTCAGCAATCGGCAGGAAGTTCAGCGAAATCAGTCCGAGGATCGTAATGATCATCGAAACGACGGTCGCAAAGATCGGCCGGTCTATAAAAAAATGGCTGAGGCGCATCGGACTTCCGGCTCTTCAATTCTGGATCAGTTCTGGGCGGTCTTGTCTGCCGCCTTGATGACGCCCTTCGTCGGCGCGACTTTCGTGCCCGGCCGGATCGCCGGATTCGCGACGCCCTGGATGACCACGCGGTCATCGGCCTTGAGCCCCGTCTTGATAACGCGCAAACCTTCATACATCTGGCCGAGCGTCACGGGTGTCGCGACGACGACGTCATCGGCGCTGACCGTATAGACGATCTTGTGGGCCTGATCCGATAGGATTGCCGTATCCGGAATAAGAAAGGCATCGATGTCGCCGGCGTAGAGCGCCATGCGCGCAAAAATGCCGGGCGAGAAAAGCCCATCCTTATTGCTGAGGACCGCACGGCCACGTAGCGTTCCGGAATGTTCGTTGAAGGCGTTATCGACGAAATCCATCGTGCCTTCGTGGCTCCAATCGTCTTCGTCGGCGAGCTTGATCCGCACCGGATTTGCCGCTGTGCGCGAGGAGGTGCGCTGTCCCGAATTGTTCAGCCGTGTGTAACGCAAATAATCGGCCTCCGACGCATCGAAGATAAAATGAATGGGATCGAGCGAGACGATCGTCGCCATCAGCGTCGCGTTGACCTGTCCGCCGATCACGAGATTGCCGACGTCGATCTTCTTGTCCGAGATGCGGCCTGAGATTGGTGCGCGAACCTCCGCCCATTCGAGATTGAGTTCGGCCGACTTCAACTGCGCCGCTGCCGCCATGACCTGAGCCTGGGCGACGCCCAAAGTTGACTTGCGCTGTTCGTAGACTTGCTCGCTCAGCGCCTTCGACTCGACCAATGGCGCCGCGCGCGCGAGATCGGCCTTCGCGAATTCGACTTGAGCGTGTGCCCGCGCGACCTCGGCCTTTGCCGCTTCGACCGCGATCTGGAACGGTCGTTTGTCGAGTGTGAACAGCAGGTCGCCTTCTTTGACGTCCGAGCCCTCCTTGAAATTCACCTCTTCGACATAGCCGCTGACCCGCGGCCGCAATTCGACACGCGCCACCGCCTCGAAGCGGCCCGAGTATTCGTCCCACGTCTTGATATGTTTCAAAAGCGGCGTTGCGACCGTGACGGGAAATGCCGGCGGCGCGTCCTGCGCACCGGCGTCTGTCGCATCACCAACCGTGGATGCGACCAGCAATGCTGCGGAAAACACGATAGCCCGCAGCGAAAGCGCGCGACGCGAAGGCTTGAATACTGTCATCTTGAACCGTGTGCAGGGCGTGATTGATTGGATGGGACGTCGCGTGGGTCCGCGATGCCCGAGTATCGGCCGGCAACCTATCACAGCGCAGCGCAAGCGCTAGCGTTTTGGACACAGTGTGCGGCATGCAACGCAAGTCGCGCTGCCAACAAACGCAGTGAAGGCGTGCCTCACTCGCGGCCGCTTACCAGCCGGTGGGCGGAAAATCGATGTTGGCTGAACGGACGACCGTTGCGGACGCGACCGATCGGCGGGCCTCACCGCGATCTGATTTGCGCGTGCTGTGTGTCGAGAGCGCCCGTCCTTGACGTGTCCTCGGCAACGACTGCGGCGCGCTTCCGAGGACGAACCGCGAGGGTCGGAAGTTTGACCAGCACCGGCACGTAGGCATCCGACGGATCGGTGTTGGGCGATGTAGCGCGTTCGTGCGGCGTCCGATGCTTTCTGACAGACTTTGACGCCACGGACGTTGCTGTCACGGCAGGAGCAGGTGGTGCTTTGCGCGGTTCTTCCAAGGTCGCGGTTCCGGTTTCACCGTCGTCTCGCTGCCAGAAGATCCGCTGCCCGTCCCGTTGAATGGTCAAGCAGTGCTGCTCGCCGCTGAACCAGCGGAACCACTTGTAGCAGATGCGATCATCGGTGAGCCAATAGCGGCCCCTGTCCCTTTGCGATCCGAGATAGGACGCCAACTGCCCGGCATCGCCCGACATGAGCCCGTCGCCGCCAAACTTAATCGGCACCACCATCCCGAGCGGTGTATCGAGTTTCAGGACGGACCCCGGCAAAGTCGCCTGGATCGCTGCGCCGTTCAACTGGATCGGCTCCGCCGACACGGCACAAGCATTGAAAGCCCAAGCTGCAAATGCAAGGAAACGCAGAGTATGACGCACAATAAAAAACCCCCGAAGTCCCGTCCTTGCTTTCCACGATAAGTGTGGCGCCATGAAGATTAACAAGTATTCTCGTATTGAACACAAAAGGCGCGTCTTACGAGAGTTGCGCCGGAAGCCGCGACGTACCTCGATGGCCCGCTGCCTGAGGGTTTAAGGGCGGTCGCCTACGGCTTCGAAGATGAACGCGGAACCTGCTTGGCGGACGCTGCGGCCATGACATTTATGCGGAAAAGAAAGCCACCCGCGAAGCCCGCAGTCGCTTTCAAATCCATGATTTTCAATTCGGTTTTTCTTATTTTGCGGTTCGCCCGGGGGTACATCTCATCGCTAAGCAGCGATGCCAGACCTAAGTGACGGATTAGCCACGCGCCTGCCGGATGTCTCCAGTGTAAGGATGATTTCTGTGCGGATGTCGCTGGAGCCATAGTCGCTCAAGAAGGTCAGCGGCTTATCTTCCCGGTCTATGACTTGCTTTTTGGGGGAAGCCGAATGGCCGTTGATGTGACGACGATCCTATTCGAAACGATCAAGGCGTTAGCGCCTGAAAAGTCTTCCGACCTGGATGCTGCTTCGGCGCGGAATATCACGCTTCGGTCACTCGATCTGGACAGCTTGGATACTCTAAAACTCGCGATGGACCTCGAGGACGCGCTTGGCATCAACATCGAGATCGTCAACTTTCCGGACTCGCTGACCCTGTCCGAACTTGCCGACCGGTTATCAAGAGAAATTGGGGAGAGAAAATCGTCCGAAAATTTTATGTCAGCGCAACCTTGAGACTGGCCGGCATCTGAAATGGGTCATTGTGAGGGCTCATTTCGATCGATTGGCAGTCAACCCTTAAATGAAGTTGCGAAAGAGCGGTCACGACCAGCTGCCAAACTTTTTTGGAGATAGATTTTCCAAGGCACGTGTGCGCACCAAATCCAAAGAGTGCCATCCTGTTCTCTTCAGCGGCGTACGACCTACTCTGTGTAAAGCATCTCACGCGATCTCCGGTCTCGAACGATTGCGGATGCCGTTCTGAGGGCGCCGAAAAAATCCGGTCAACAAAGGTCAGCGAGCTTGATGTAAATAGCGGCGCCCATCCCATTTCGCTCATTTTCGCGCCTGGGTGCGCTTGAAACGCTTCCCAAATCGACAGCCCCATCGTCCCAACGAACGGTCGTGCGCCGAGAGACGCTAAGCAAAGGAGAAGCAAATTATCATCCGACTGCGTGCAGTGGGCTTCCAGGAAAGCTGCTATTTTAGTGTTTATCTTAGCACGCTCACGTATGGATAAATGGGGGCTGAACAGGGCCGGGATGGCGTCCACCAGTTCCAGCATGCTTTCGCTCCGCGGAATGATGGCTGAGGAAATTGAACGCCAGAGCGGCTGACAGAAGTCAGCGACCAGTTCTATTTCGGCCCCAGTGTGAAAGAGGGTTGAGCACAACGTTGCCAGTGTTTCTTCAGTGGCTGCCAACTGCCGGCCGTTGGTCTCTGAAATCCTTTTCGCCATGACTTTGCGAATTCTTTGGTGCTTTTCGCCGTCTATAAAGACGGGCAAATGATCAAGCAGCTTGATCGCGGCGGAAAAGTCGATCTTGGCTCTTTCCGAGAGCTCACGATATCGGTCTGCCATCGAATAAGTAGTGAACTCTGCAGAGAGGATTACGGCTTTCGCAGTTTGAGCGTCTTCGACGAAACGTATCTGGCTTGCCATTCCTCCCCCTCCGACCCGAGCAGAATTCACAGGATCTCAATTTCGCGGACAATCAGCCAAACATCAATCCGTGGGCGCCATGCACAACATCGGAATCTGATAAATGCTGTGGGCTGATGGTTTTCATAAAGACGCAGGCTTTGACAGCAACCACGAGGCAGCAGAGCGTATGGCCAAGCCCTAGCCTCTGGGTACGAGCCAAAATAAATGACCTTTCGGGAAAAATTGCTGAGACTTCGCAAGACTTTCCGTCGGTTTGACCGGCGCACAACCCTGATGTTGTTTGTGCTATGTAACCTCCATAAACCACCCGCTGATGTATTCCGCGGCGCTTGGAAAATTATCGATAGAGCCAAATCAAAGCGATCGATCGAGGATCGTTATGGTATTCCGCTGAAGCACGTTCGGCATTTCAGGCTGCGCCACGCGATCAAGCGGGTCTTTCCGCAATATGCGCCGACTGTCGTCGCTGACTATGAAATGTTGGAGCTTATGCGGCAGACACCGTCTGTCGTCGCGAGCATTCATGCCCGGAGCGAGTTCGCGATGTGCGCCGCTCTTGATCGCGCCGGGCTGCAGAGCGCGATAATAACTGCGTTTCCGGTGATACCTGCGGAGATGCAAAATTACAATTTCTCAACGCCGCCGCAAAACATCCTCCGCGAGCGAGATGTCTTCGTGCAGGCACTGGCCGCTTTGAGAAGCAAAAGAGTCGTGGTCTGTGATGTCGACTTTATCGTCGATCAGAACCTGCCAGGCGCGCGCATCTGCATCTCAACGTCTCTTTTTGAGTTCGCGCGGAAGGTCAAAGCCAACCTCTTTTTCGGCTACACGCAAATCTCCGATGACGGGGATATGAACTGCATCTTCAAACCAGCGCCTCTCGGCTCAGCATCGGCGGAAGAAGATGCACAACAATTTATAGCTTTTCTGGCGGGTGTGCAGAGTCAGCTATTGGACTTGACGATTGGGGACTGGACACACCCCTCTCGAAACCAAGTCAACTAAAAGGGCGAGCGTTGGATGAAACTCGTCGGCCCTCTTCCTGTTCAGGCATCGCTTGACGCCGCCGGGAATGGTTCCTGATTGGCGACGAGGAACTGCCGGCGCTCGACGCGCACCTTGCTTAGAATGTCGGTGAAGGCGGCAACCGCCGGATTTCGAGATTGCGCGGCGCTGGCCTTGCGGTTGAATGCGGCAACAAGATCCCAGCGAAGCACGGGCTCGCTGAGGTGGGCGATGCCTATGTTCGGGAGGGATTGAATTGCTGCCCGGGCTTTCGCGAAGGTATGAGGCACGAGGGCGATTCCGAAGCCACGCGCGACGAGGTCGAGCAGCACTTGCACGTCGCCAACCTCCAACGCCGTCTTGCGCACCAGACCGAGTGCGGAAAAAGCCCGGTCGACGATGCGCCGCGTCCCCTTATCCAACTGGAAATCAACGAATGCCCGCTCTGCGATCTCTTGCAGCGCGACGTTTTCCCGGCCGTGCAGAGGGTCATCCATCGGATGCGCGATGACGAGCCGGTCCGCCGCTATCGGCATGGTCGTGATATCGCGGTTTTTCTCGTAGAGGGGTAGAAACACGACGTCGATGTCGCCCTTCTTGACCTTTTCCATCAGCGCAGCAGCGTTGCTGTGCAACAGCTCTATTTCGACGCCTGGATGCTGTGCGTGGAATTCACCGAGCAGCAGTGAAAGATCAAAAAAGGCATTGAGGCTCGAACAGGTGCCGATGCTCAATGAGCCGCGCTCGAGACCGCTGATGGCGGCGATCGCCAGCTTTGCCTCGCGTGCACTTGCCAGCAACAGAAGCGCTTTTTCATAGAGAACGCGGCCTGCAACCGTCAGCTCGACCCTGCGGGTGGTGCGCAGGAAAAGACATGCGCCGAGTTCGCTCTCCAGCGCCCGGATCGAAGCCGAAAGTCCCGACTGCACGATATTCATCCGCCGCGCGGCCCGGGTGAAATGCTGCTCCTCGGCTGCGGCGACGAAGTGCTCAAGCTGCTTGAGTTCCAAGAGGTTTCCCGTCTCGATTTATTAATCTGTAATATAGCTCAATCCCATCATTACTAACTATTGGACAGATCGACCAGAGGTCTCCATCAGTCGGGGCCTGGGACGAGAGCGCGACGGACCTGCGTGCTCCGCGAGACGTTGCCAGGGTCGCCTTTCAAAGCGTGCGTTTTGGTCGCTGCCTGATTTGAAAGTGCAGCAACGGATTGCACCGGTTTCGCCAGTTCACGGGCGGGGAAATCGCGGCGCCAATCGAGCGCCCGCGATACGGAGATTTTGGACTGAATGGCCGCACTCGTTCGGATTGCCTTACGCCAGCCGTATACCTTCATCGTTCTGGCGCTCCTCATCTTGATCGGTGGTGGGCTGGCGGCGTTCCGCACGCCGGTCGATATTTTTCCGGAAATTCGAATCCCGGTCATTGCCACGGTCTGGCAATATAAGGGCATGCCGCCGGACGGAATGTCGGGGCGCATGATCACGCCGTTTCAGCGGGCGCTGACGACGACCGTCAATGACATCGAACATCTCGAGGCCAATTCCTACAACGGCATCGGTGTCGTCAAAATCTTCTTCCATCCCTCGGTCAACATCAGCGTCGCCAATGCGCAGGTGACGGCCATCGCGCAGACGATGCTGAAGCAGATGCCGCCAGGAACAACGCCGCCGCTGATCCTCAACTACAACGCATCGACCGTTCCCATTCTGCAGTTGGCGTTGGGTGGCCAGGGGTTGACGGAACAGAACCTGGCCGACCTTGGCATGAACATGGTCCGAATTCGGCTCGTGACCGTTCCTGGCGTCGCCATCCCTTATCCGTACGGAGGCAAGACGCGACAGATTCAGATCGACCTCGACTCCGCCGCGCTGCATGCGAAAGGGCTATCCGCCCAGGACGTCGCCGATGCCTTTGACGCTCAAAATCTAATCAATCCAGTCGGGACGCAAAAGATTGGCGCCACCGAATATACGATGCAGTTGAACAACGCCCCCTCGGACTTGGAGGCGCTCGGCGATCTCCCGATCAAGGCCGTCAACGGCGGCATGGTCTATATCAAGGATGTCGCTCATGTTCATGACGGCAATCCTCCGCAGCAGAACATCGTGCACGTCAACGGCTCTCGCTCGGTGCTTCTGTCGGTGCTGAAGAGCGGTCCAATTTCGACGCCTGAGATTATCGAGGGGGTCAAGAAGAAGGTTGAAGAAATCAAGCCGAGCTTGCCCGATGCGCTGACGATCTCGTTCCTCGGCGATCAATCGATATTCGTTCGTGGCGCGGTCCAGAACGTCATTCACGAAGGCATTCTTGCTGCGGCGCTGACGAGCGTCATGATCCTGCTGTTTCTCGGAAGTTTCAGATCGACGCTGATTATCGCCACGTCCATTCCGCTGGCTGTCCTGTCCTCGGTCGCCGCTTTGTCGGCGCTTGGCGAGACGCTGAATATCATGACGCTTGGCGGCTTGGCGCTCGCCGTCGGTATTCTGGTCGACGAAGCGACCGTGACGATCGAAAATATCAATTATCATCTCGAACAAGGCAAGGATGTCGAGACGGCCATCCTGGATGGTGCGGATCAGATCGCCACGCCGGCATTCGTTTCCATGCTGTGCATCTGCATTGTGTTCGTGCCGATGTTTTTCCTGGAAGGCGTCGCGAAGTTTCTCTTCGTGCCGATGGCCGAGGCCGTTGTTTTCGCGATGGTCGCTTCGTTCATTCTCTCGCGCACCCTGGTGCCGACCATGGCGAAGTTTTTTTTGCAGCCGCATCGGTCGGGCGAGCATCAAAAGCCGACGCGCAATCCCTTCGTTCGTTTTCAGCGGCGATTCGAGCATGCATTCGAAACCATGCGGTCGGCTTATCGCGATCTGTTGCAGCGTGCCTTGATGCATCGCGCCGTCTTTCTCGTTTTCTCGTTCGCGTTCATCCTCTCGTCTTTCTACCTCGTCCCGTATCTCGGCCGGAATTTCTTTCCTGCGGTGGACGGAGGGCAAATTTTGATGCACGCGCGTCTTGAGATCGGAACGCGGATCGAGGAAAGCGCGCGGAAGTTTGCGCAAATTCAGGACGCCATACGCGAAATCATCGCGCCGGAAGATCTTGATGCGATGGTCGATAACGTCGGCATGCCGGTTAGCGGTATCAACACATCCTACAACAACACCGGCATGATCGGTCCTCAAGACGGCGACATTCAAATTGCGCTGAAGCACGGACATCGGCCTACCGAAGGTTACGTTCAGCAACTGCGCGATGAATTGCCGAAGCGTTTTCCTGGCGTGACGTTTTCGTTCTTGCCCGCCGATATCGTCAGTCAGATCTTGAATTTCGGCGCGCCGACGCCGATCGATCTTCAGATCAGGGGATCGAACCTCACGGCGAATTTTGATTACGCCAACAAGCTCTTGCGGAAGATCCGCCTCATCCCCGGCGTGGCCGATGCGCGGATTCAACAGTCGCGCGACAATCCAGGGTTTGACGTGGATGTCGATCGCTCGCGCGCTCAATACGTGGGTGTCACCGAACGTGATGTCACAAACAGTCTGGGCACGAGCCTGTCGGGTTCGGGCCAAGCCTCGCCGACCTATTGGCTGAATCCCAAAAACGGCGTGTCCTATCCGATCGTCTTTCAAACACCGCAGTATGCGCTCGATAGCCTGGCGGCCCTGCAGAATTTGCCTATCACATCGACGGTCTCGACCGTCGCACCGCAAATTCTCGGCGGCGTCGCAAGCTTGAAGCGAACGACGTCTAATGCTGTCGTATCGCAGTATAATATCCAGCCCATGGTGCAGATCCTGACGACCACGGAGGGGCGGGACCTGGGCGCCGTTGCCGCCGATATTCAGAAAATTGTCGATAACGCCAAGGCGGATTTGCCCAAGGGGGCGACGGTCGAGCTTCTCGGACAGGTGCGAACGATGAACAACGCCTATTCCGGAATGGTCTTTGGCCTGCTTGGGGCGATCGTGCTCATATATCTTCTGATTGTCGTCAATTTTCAGTCGTGGACCGATCCCATCGTCATCATTATGGCCCTTCCTGCGGCTTTGGCGGGCATCATCTGGATGCTGTTCGTCAGTGGAACGACGCTTTCGGTGCCGGCCCTCACCGGGGCAATCATGTGCATGGGGGTGGCGACAGCCAATGCGGTTCTGGTGATTAGTTTTGCGCGCGAGCGCTTGACTGAACATGGGGATCCCATCCAGGCCGCGCTTGAGGCCGGCTATGTCCGAATTCGCCCCGTATTGATGACAGCGCTGGCGATGATGATCGGCATGGCTCCGATGGCGCTGGGTCTGGGCGAGGGCGGTGAGCAAAATGCGCCTCTCGGCCGCGCGGTCATCGGCGGCCTTCTTTTCGCGACCGTCGCGACGCTCTTTGTCGTTCCCGCGGTCTTCAGCCTGATGCATCGGCGCAAAGCAGCAACGTCGCCGGAAGATCCCATTGCAGGAGAATATCATGCCGTCTGACTCGCCCAAGGAGCCGCAGGTTCGCTCGCGTTGGACGATGCCGTTGGCGGCCGTCCTGTTCATCGGCGTGGCGGTCTTCGTTGCTTTTGTCGGCATTGAAAGCCGCGAGCAGAGCGTCGCGAAACTTCGCGTGAAATCATATGAGCGCGCGGTGCCCGTGGTCTCCGTCTCGATGCCGAGCGTGCAGAAGAGTATGAGCGAGCTTGAGCTTCCCGGCCGCCTCGACGCCTATTCTCAGGCGGCGATTTTCGCGCGTGTCAGTGGCTATGTCTCGACCCGCAATGTGGACATCGGCACGCGCGTCAAGGCGGGCGATTTGCTCGCCGAAATCGATGCGCCCGATCTCGATCAGCAGCTCTTTCAAGCTCAGTCGGAGCTCAACAATGCGATGGCCAACGCTGCCTTGGCCAAAGTCACGAATAGTCGCTATCAGGCGCTGCTGCCGAAGAGTTACGTTACGCACCAGGCCGCCGACGAAAAAGAGGCAGACTTGAAGGCGAAGAACGCGCTTGTGAAGTCGGCCCAGGCCAATGTCGACAGGTTGAAGGCGCTCAGCACGTATAAGCGCATCGTCGCGCCGTTCGACGGCATCGTCACGGTGCGTAACACCGACGTTGGAAATTTGATCAATACGGGCAGCGCTACCGGCTCCGAGATGTTCGTAGTCGCCGATATCCATAAGCTTCGGCTCTATGTGAACGTGCCGCAAAATTACGTGCCGATGATCACCAACGGCACGACGGCGGTTCTGACCGTGCCGGAACGTCCGGGCAAGACCTACGAGGCGAAAGTCGAGGCTTCCGCCGGTGCGGTGGACGTCGCCTCGGGGACGACACGCATGCAGCTTGTCGTTGACAATGCTGCCGGAGAATTGATGCCTGGCGCCTATGCCACTGTGCGTCTGACCGTCGGCGATCGCCGTGACGTGCTGGTGGTGCCGTCGAGCGCCATCATTTTCGATAAGGACGGTCTGCGTGTCGCAATCGTCGGCTCCGACGGTCGTGTACTGTTGAAGCCGATCAAGATCGGGCGCGACCGTGGCAGCAAGGTTGAGATCGCCTCCGGGCTGGCGCCGGAAGACCGCGTGATCGAGAGCGCGCCTGACGATATCGTCGACGGCGACAAGGTGAGCATCAAGGAAGGCCGCGGCTCAGTGCCGGGGCCGTCCGCCTCCGGGACATAATCTCCAACAAGAGCTGATCATGGGGTCGATCGGATTTTCGTTTTGGATCGAGCTTACGGCAGCACGCTGCTAAAGCTCTTCTCATGGTCGAAGCCGCCACTCGCAAAATAATCCACATCGACATGGACGCATTCTATGCGTCCGTCGAACAACGGGACGATCCCAAGCTGCGAGCCAGCCCGGTCGCCGTCGGATATGCAGCGAAACGCGGAGTCGTCGCCGCAGCCAGCTACGAGGCGCGCGCATTCGGCGTGCATTCGGCCATGCCATCGACAACGGCATTGCGGAAGTGTCCCGATCTCATCTTCGTGCCGCCCCGGTTTGAGGTCTATCGCGCCGTCTCACAGCAAATCCGCGCGATCTTCGCGCGCTACACGCTCCTCATCGAACCGCTCTCCCTCGATGAAGCCTACCTTGACGTGACGGAGAACCGGCGCGGTCTCTCGACAGCATCTGAGACCGCGGCAGAAATTCGTGCGTGTATATTCGCTGAGACGGGCCTCACCGCGTCGGCCGGCGTGTCCTATAACAAATTTCTCGCCAAGCTTGCGTCCGACATGCGCAAGCCCAATGGCCAATTCGTCATACCGCCCCAGCGTGGCGCCGAGTTCATCGCCGATCTGCCCGTCAACAAATTCCATGGCATCGGGCCGGTCACGGCCGAGAAGCTCCATGCTCTTGGCATCTCCACCGGCGCCGATCTACGCTCGCAATCGCTCGAATTCCTTCAGCGGCATTTCGGCAAATCGGGAGCCTGGTATTACGCCATCGCGCGCGCCGAAGACGATCGGCCGGTGGAGCCAAACCGGCCGCGCAAATCATCCGGCAGCGAAACGACGTTCTCCGAAGATCGTTATCGTCCTCCCGAGATCGAGGCAGGCGTCATCGAGATGGCCGACGATGTCTGGGCATGGTGCGAGAAGAACCAGAGCTTCGGCGCCACGGTTACTGTGAAAATCAAATTTGCCGACTTTCGCATTGTCACGCGCAGCCGGACCGTGTCCCGGCCTGTCGCATCTTGCGATCTTCTCCACGAGATCAGCCTCGCCCTGGTGCGAACGGTTTATCCGGTTACGACGGGCATTCGGCTCGTTGGTGTCTCGGTTTCCAAGTTCTCATCGGAGGACGATACGCAACTCGACTTGCAGCTTGGAGACGCACCCTAGAGACAAGAACTCGGCGCCCCCTTGCAGACGCCCGCAGTACCTTGGTTCTTGAGGTCGTTGCCTCGGCCTCGCCCTTTGGGCCGGACGATTTTTGCTTCGAGATGAAAAACAGAGCGCCGAACGTCGGCGGTATCGTTGGTAGCGGGAGGCGGACTTGAACCGCCGACCTACGGATTATGAGACCGTCGCTCTAACCACCTGAGCTATCCCGCCACACTGGCCGACGCGCGGCCATTGAGCGTCCGTCTATAGGGAGCGCCGTATCGTCCTGTCAACACGGCGCATTGCGCGTCAAATAAGGGTATCTCCGGCGCGGGCAGTCCGGGCTGGAAACACCTCGATTTGGACGGGTTATTCCGCTGCGACCGGATGCGCCGCCATCGAGGCTTCCTTGCGGAAGCGCATCATCGTGAATATGCCGAGCGGGCGCAGCGATTTGCGGTCGATCAGTTTCAGGTCGTCGCAGACCATGACGCGCGACACGTCAAACACCGAATGCCAGCCAACCAGATCCGCGAACGGCGCCATCTGCCGCTCGACCCAGCCACGAACACCCTGCTCCTGGCTGAAGTGATTGACGAGCATGACCTCGCCGCCCGGCTTGGTGACGCGCGATAGCTCCAGCATGACCTTCTGTGGGTCAGGAACAACCGTGATCACGTACATAGCGACGACGGTATCGAAGGAATTGTCGGCGAAGCGCAGATTGCTCGCGTCCATCTCGTGCAGACCGGAGACATGCGCCAGGCTCTCGGTCTTGACCCGCTCACGCGCCTTTTCGAGCATCTCAGGAGCGAGATCGATACCGACGATGTCGAGATGCTGCTTGTAGTCTGGAAGCGATAGCCCCGTACCGACGCCGACTTCGAGCACGCGACCGCTGCCCGAGTTGATGATCTGGACCGCATGGCGGCGCCCGGCTGTCGACACCGCTCCGAACGTATAGTCATAGACCGGCGCCCAGCGACGATAGGCATCGCGTACCGCGCCCTCGTCCAATTGCAGGGCTTTTGGTTCGAACCGCCTCTTCGAAGTGCCCGCCTGTGCCGTCGACGTGCGTCGAAAATCCGACCCCTTGTTACCCACTACCTGTCTCCATCGCTGTGTCATGCGAACAGAATTTTTTTATCTTCGCGCTTCGGCCACGGTCTGGCTTGCAGTGCGGAAGTCCGCTGGAATTGCCGCCTTCACCGTTTTTGCGATCCATCCGCCGCCAAGAACGCGCGCCCCCGCGTCCGAACTGGCATAGAACACGCACGCCTGTCCGGTCGCAATACCTTCCTCGCCGTCCTGAAGTTCAACACGAGCCCCGCCGTTCGGTTCGGCCGTAATGACGCCAGCGCGCAGAGTCTGGGAGGATCGCATCCGAACATAGAGATCGAGCCCCTCGGCGGCACTCTCGTTGAACGGCAGTTCGCCGAGCCAGTTGACGTCTCGAAGGACCAGCCCCGTCGTCGTCAGAGCAGCGCGTGGGCCGACCACGACTTCGTTCTTCTTGGCGTCCAGGCGCACGACATAGAGCGGCTCGGATGCCGGAATCTTGATGCCGCGCCGCTGGCCGACGGTGTAATGCACGATGCCGTCGTGACGCCCGAGAATGCGGCCATCCAGATGGACGATGTTGCCGGAGTCGAGCGCGTTCGGCTTCAAGCGTTCGATGACGTCCGTGTAGCGCCCGGTCGGCACGAAACAGATGTCCTGGCTGTCGGACTTGTCCGCCACGGGAAGATCGAACGAGCGGGCCAGCTCACGCACTTCGGATTTGTGCATTCCGCCAATCGGGAACCACAAAGCGGCAAGCTGTGCCTTTGTGATCCCGAACAGAAAATAGCTCTGATCGCGGTCCGTATCGACGGCGCGGGCCAGTTCCGGTCCGTGATCCGTGTCCAGCCGCTGAACGTAGTGGCCGGTAACAAGGACATCGGCACCAAGATCCTTGGCGGTATCGAGCAGATCGCGGAATTTGATTTCGTTGTTGCAGGTGACGCACGGGATAGGCGTCTCGCCGGCGACATAGCTCTCGGCGAACGTCTCGATCACCTTGGCGGCAAACCGCGCTTCGTAGTCGAGAACATAGTGCGGAATACCCAGGGCCTCTGCAACTCGGCGGGCATCGTGGATATCCTGGCCGGCGCAGCAACTGCCTTTGCGGCCGGTCGCGCTGCCGTGGTCATAGAGCTGAAGCGTCACGCCGATGACGTCATGCCCGGCGCGCTTCATGATCGCCGCCGCAACCGAACTGTCGACGCCGCCGGACATGGCAACGACAACGCGCTTCTTGCTGCTCGGATTGGCGGTTGGCGTCTGAAATTCGGTCATCGGAACTGATAAAAGCCGCTGATTGAGCGCCGAGCAGATGCTCCGCGAACGCAAGAACTATATCCCGAGACGGGCTGCCGTCAAAAGGACTAACTATATCAATGCACTGTTAGCATGTTTGGCGGAAGGTCCGCCTCCTTGGGCAGATTTCCCAATGCATAGTTCATTAAGGGGGTGTCCTGCAAGGAAAGTCGCGAGCAGCCTGTGCAACTGGCCCGGTATTCGCTCAGTAGTGCTTAGGGTTACCAGGATGACTCGAATTGGGACGCGACCTCCGCCGGAAGCCGCGCTCCAGGGTCAAAAATCGTTGAATTGACACGACCCTTTAACTTCTTTTCACTCAAGGGCTTAGTGCTAATTTAATGGCAACCCGCTATAAGTACCTTCAGTGGTCAGAGAGTGTGTATCGAGTATCATGACCGAACAGCAGATGAGAGCGCGCGGGCGCTATGTGATCGGACCCGATGGGTCGCCGCTCACGGTTGCCGATCTTCCCCCGCGGGATACCAAGCGATGGGTGATCCGTCGCAAGGCCGAAGTCGTGGCTGCCGTCCGCGGTGGTCTCCTCAGCATTGAGGAGGCCTGCGAGCGGTATACGTTGACCGTCGATGAGTTTTTGTCGTGGCAGCGTTCGATCGACAAGCACGGCCTTCCGGGTCTACGTGCGACGCGCTTGCAGGATTATCGCGAGTAAGCGCCGCGCAACCACGAGCGAGGCGAGCGGACCGCAAATCGCGGCCGCTTGGCGAAACGGTTCCGTCAGTTGCCGGCCGACGCCTTGAGGGCGGGGTGGGCGGCCTTGGCGTGTGCCGATTTGCTCTTCGCTTTGGTTTTGCCCTTTTTGGCCTTCGTTTTCGCGGTGTGAGATTCGCTGGCGTCCGCCTCGTGCGAGCCCGGAATCCATCCGGCGACGGCTGATGCCTGCACGCATCCGCTTTCACCCTTTGTCCAGCGCGTGACGTCGGTCGTCATGGCGGCGGCGAAGGCATCCGGCATTTTGAGATTTTCGGTTTTGACGGTCGCGGAGTTCTCGCCCGACGGCAGAATGTCGACGGTATAGCTTTTCAGTCCGCGCGGGTTGGGTTGCGTCGCATCGCGCTGGTGAATGGTGATCTTCGCCTTTCCGCCGCGCGAGGCAGGGTCCGCAGCCGCGTGGTAGACGTAATCTTTCTTCAGCGGGCCGCCGACGGCGAACCAGCATTTCATCGCCCCGCTCGCCAGCCGCGAATAGATATCGGTGGCCGATCCGCCGGCGCCGCCGGATTGATCGATGACGATTGCCGATGAGGGTACCGCGCCCGGAGGGGTGGAAAGCGGATCGGAGGTTGGAGGATGCGAAATCGCGCCGACCGTCGGCATGCTCGGCAGACTGAGAGTCGGCGCCTCACCACCGGCACAGCCTGAGAGCAGCACTCCGGCGACGAGCGCAAACGGCACCTTTGATGTGCAACGGTACGCCATTGTGCTCCGGTTGATACCACGACGGCGGCCTGACGATACGCGCGCAAAGACCCCTCCCAAAACCCGTTTGCCCGGCCCGCCGGGCTTGAGCAAGGGGGGCGAGATCAGCCGGCGGGGACGAGGGTCAAATTTAACACATGAAAAACGCGGCGCCCCCGAGGAGCACCGCGTCAAAAAGAGAATGGAGGGGCGCATCGTAGCGCCAGGCTGGCGCGCCTGCGTCCTCAATTAGCGCAGGGCGGTCAACCCAAACGGCCGGTCGCGGCGGCCTCCACGAGGATCCTCGCGGCCGTCAGCCTGCTGAGATGCCCTGGAAAATTGTTCCACCGTGTCGTCCCGCTCGCGAACCGCCGCGGCGAGCTTTTCACGAAAGCCTTCGGTCGATTGCCGGAGATTGTCGCGGCGTTGCGCGGCGGCCTTGGCAAACGTCGAATAGGAGAAGTGCGCCCGGTCCCGGACGCCGGTACGGTCTTCTTCGAGCTGGATCTGGCGTTCGAGGTCTGAAGCCATCTGGTCGAACTCACGGATAATCCGTTCCAGATCTTCGACTTTCCTCGATTTTTCCTCCACCTCGCGGCGCTTCAGGCGCAGGGCGGTTTCACGTGACTTCATTGTCCGATACCCCAAACTCACTCGAACGGCGTGGCGTCTTAATGAATAATCTCAATCAAGAATCGTGCCACTTGCACGGTCAGATGTCGCAGCCGTAGCAACATGAAGATCGACGTTAACGGCTGTCGATTAACCGTGTTGCAGGGCCTCGTTGCTACTTCAATACTAGCTATAGCACGTTGCACTTAAGTTGCGGTAAAGCAACGCGTAACCTTTTCTGACATATCGTGCCGTTAAGGAGCAAATTTCAGCCCCAACGCTCTAGGGTCGATGTGCGAATTCTGTTAGCTCTTTGATTCGAACCGAATGCAGGTCGCAACGCGATCGAGGGGCAGGTCGGCAGGGTGGGCGCCCTGAAGGCATGTTCCGCGGGGGATCTGTCGGCGGTCGAGAGGGGCGCAGTTCTAATTTTTCACATCTTCACGGGCCGGTTTCGGCGCGGACGGGCTGAGTTTGCCCCGAGCGAAGGATCATGCTTGTCTTGTGAAGGCCGAACGCTTGGGCCACGCGGCTGCATTATGGTTGCAGCAATGTGAATCCAATCGCGAATGGCTAACACAGAATTAGGGTTTGTTAACCTCTCGTCGCTAACTTCCTAACGATCGCTTAGCTCGAACTGTTACGCGTTTCTTTGGGCGAAGAGCAGACATGGCGCGGAGTCATTGGATTAGGGCACCAGAGGAACGGTCATGAGGGTTCTACTCATAGAAGACGACAGCGCCACGGCGCAAAGCATCGAGCTGATGCTTCAATCTGAAGGTTTTAACGTTTACACGACCGACCTTGGCGAAGAGGGCGTCGATCTCGGTAAACTGTACGATTACGATATTATACTTCTCGATCTCAATCTTCCGGACATGAGCGGATACGAAGTCTTGAAGACGCTCCGCGTCTCAAAGGTTGCGACACCGATCTTAATCCTTTCCGGCCTCGCCGGCATCGACGACAAGGTTCGCGGCCTCGGCTTCGGCGCCGACGACTATATGACCAAGCCGTTCCACAAGGACGAGCTCGTCGCACGCATCCAGGCCATCGTTCGCCGCTCCAAGGGGCACGCTCAGTCGATCATCGAAACCGGTGACCTGCGCGTCAACCTCGATACCAAGACCGTCGACGTTAACGGCCAGCGCGTCCATCTGACGGGCAAAGAATATCAGATGCTTGAGCTGCTTTCGCTGCGCAAAGGCACGACGCTGACGAAAGAGATGTTCCTGAATCATCTTTACGGCGGCATGGATGAACCGGAGCTGAAGATCATCGACGTGTTCATTTGCAAGCTCCGCAAGAAGTTGCAGGCGGCAACGGGCGGCAAGCACTACATTGAAACGGTTTGGGGCCGTGGCTACGTGCTGCGCGATCCCGGCCATGAGGGTTCGGAAGCGGCATAAGCAGCTGTTCCAGTTTGACCACGCGCTCAGGGGCCATGATGGCCCCTGTCGTGTTTCTGGGCCCCGCTCTGCGCTTGTCTCCGGAGGCGCTACTTCAGCGGTACGGCCTCGGTAGAGGACGGGCCTCCGAAGCGATAGTTGATCGACAGACGTCCCATCTGGATATCCGGATCGAACGTGGTCGAGACGAGCTGGTTTATTTCCGGCAGGTCGTAGGGCAAGAGCGTGACAGATTCCTTGCCGAGGTCGATGTATCGATATTCTGCCTTCAGGGAGAGCGTGTCGGTCAATCGCGTTTCAATACCGCCACCGATGAACCCGCCGCTCAGATTCTTGTCGCCGATCAGGGTTCCGGAAATCCCTCCGAGAGGAACCCCGTCGAAGCTGGCCCCGCCGCTCAGGTGTGTCGCATCAGCCTCGACGTTCGCATATCCGCCGCTGACAAAGAGCATCGTATCCGGCCACATCAGATAGCCGAGACGTCCACCGACCATCAGCAAATTTTTGAATTCGGTGCTGGTCCCGCCGTTGATGTCGAGGTCGCCGAGCGAGAGAGAAAGGCTGTTTCCTTGGCGAAGATGCGAGTAGTCGGCATCACCAAATGCACCGATCACAAACCTCGGGCTGATCTGATAATCATAGCCGACCGTTGCCGACAGGAAGCCGCCGTCATGTCCGAGCGGAATGCCGACATCGAATATCGAACCCTGCGTTGGCCGGTCGCTCAAGTTGAGATCGTTGTTGGCGATACCGTATCCGGCGCCGACACCGAAATAGGGACTTGTCCAGCTGCTGGTGATGGGCGGTATCGAATTATCCGGAGCTTCCGTCTTGCCGTCGCCGAAGCGATAGTTCAGCGATATCCGACCCGTTTGGATTTGCGGCTTGATCGATCCGGTAATGAGCTCGCTCAGTCCGGATTCCTGTGAAATATCGAGCGTCTCGGCCTGCAGCGACGTGTAGCGATATTCAGCCTTGAGGCTGAAGCCATTGGAGATCATCGTCTCGACGCCGCCGCCCAGGAAATATCCATTGAAGCTGCCGACGCTACCGAGCGTGCCGCCGCCCGATTGGCTCCCTAACGAAATGTTCGCAGTGAGATTGCTGGTTTCAGCGTGGGCGTAACCAAAGGTCGAGAAGAACAGTGTGCTCGGCGCGACCAGATAGCCCAGACGTCCGCCGACGGAGAGCTGATTTTCAATTTGGAAGTCCGTGCTGAAGTTGAAAGCCGCGATCCGGCTGTCGACGCCAAGGTGGGTGTCGATGTCGGAAAAATCGTAATCGATGAAAGCGCCGATAATCCAGGGCCCAAAAAATCTATGGTCGTAGCCGGCGCTGAGCGTCAAGAAACCGCCATCGCCTCCCAGACCATTGATTCCGACATTCGCATTGACGTCTGGAATTGTCGGCGCGCTGCCAATGTTCAAATCGTTTTTGGTCATTCCGTATCCGCCGCCGATGCCGACGGAAAAACCTTGCCATTCGTCGGCGGAGGCTTGTGCGGATGCCAAAGTCAGTGCCGCCAAGGAAGCAACCGTCAATACAGAAGCATTCCGTGTCATCGCAGGATCTCCCCACGGAGCGTCATCTCCGTTAACGGAGCATTAGTCTGATTCGGCATCGCACAAATGCCGACGTCTACTGAACGTCGGCTAGCGTGTGCCGTTGGGGTCACTAAAGTTTTTTGCTGTACAAGGTTCAGAACGCAGTAGAATTTGATCCCGCAAATTTCTGCCGTCGCGCGCTCGACCACGAGCGGCAACGTCGCGGCTTTTCGTTCGGCATTGGAATGCCGTAAACAATTCTCGAAATTCACAGGACGCCTTCGATATGAGTGATGCGACGCCTCAATCCCCGCTCAAGGCCGCGATCGTGCAGGTCACGCCGTTCGAGCAGAATTGCACGCTGATTTGGGAAGAAGCGTCGAAGATCGGCGCCGTCGTTGATCCGGGCGGCGATCTTGACCGCATCGAACGCGCCATCGAAGAGACCGGCATATCGGTCGAGAAAATCTTGCTGACCCACGGCCATATCGATCACGCGGGCGGAGCCGCCGATCTTCGCGACCGGCTCGGCATCAAGATCGAAGGCCCGCATAAGGCGGACATCATCCTGCTCGACAATCTACAGAAGCAGGGGGAGCAGTACGGCATTCCCGGCGTGCGCAACGTCACGCCCGACCGGTGGCTCGAAGAAGGTGATCGCGTCACCGTCGCCGGCCACACGTTCGAGATCTTTCATTGCCCCGGACACTCACCCGGATCGGTCGTGTTCTTCGATCCGAGCCAGCGATTTGCGCTTGTCGGTGACGTCCTGTTTCGCGGTTCGATCGGCCGTACGGATTTCCCCTACGGCGATCATGAGTCGCTGATTTCGTCGATCAAGACGAAGCTTTTGCCGCTCGGTGACGATATCGCATTTATATGCGGGCACGGGCCGCCGGGCCAGTTTGGCCCGGAGCGTCAAACCAATCCATTTTTGGTTTGAGTGCGGCGAGAGCTAAAAGGAAAATCCCCAGCTCAGGCATCCGAAAATGCCGCACTCGCGGCTGAGCGTGCCATAGCCGCCGCCCGCCAGGGAGTTGTCGCCGTCGCCGAAAATGTCGACGGTCTGAACACGCAGCGTTTCCTCGCAGCTTCTCCGGCAACCGACCCAACCGCCGCCTGGCAATTGAACCTGCCAACCTTCCCTGCCCGGCCGGACGACGCTTTGGATGCTGCCGTTGCCGTAATGGCTATGCGCGACGATCACTTCGCCGGGCGCGTAGTGCGAACGCAGGCGGCGAACATGTGCGTCAGCCGGAGACGCGGCCATTGTCGCCAAAAGGGCGGCAACGACAGGAACCGTAGCCAAGACTTGCGAGCGCATGATCGTTTGATCCTCTGGTTAGCCCGGTTTCTGCCGATGATCCGGCGAGTCTCAACGCGACATTGATATGTTGATGCCCTTCAACGACGGCCCGCTCGTCAAAACAGCAACCGAATGCGTCCGCTGGTTGACCGTAACCAGCATCGATCCCGTGATGCCGCCGCTGATGGAAAGGTTGAGCTTGTTCGCCGATGCGCGCCCCGTCACCGAACCGGACTGGTTATAGGTGCGCTCCTCCCAAGTGCCGGAAACGTTGCCGCCGGAATCGACAAGGTTGGCGCGTAGCTCGACCTTCGCCGATGCGTTCGCGCAGCGGATGGAAATGCCAAGACTGTGTGGGCCGGCGCTATTCGTATAATAGCCTTTGCAACGCAGGCTTTCCTTTTTGCCGCCATCGAATTTGGCGACGCCGGAACCGCTCCACGTCCCTGCAAGCTCATGGAATGCGCCGTCTGCAGCGCTCGCGGTTGGCGCGACGAACGATGCAGAGGTGATTACCGCCGCTGCTGCGGCGGCCGTGCGAAGACAAACAAAAAATCGCTGCTGGCGAAACACGAAGCCGTTCCTCCCCCTGCGTTTCGTTGGATGACATATATTATCGTCTGCCGTTTGCGATTTTGCGAGCCATATGGGCGAACTCGACGCAGTCGCACGTAAGTGTTGCCGCGCGACGACAGTTGGAAGCTCAAGGCATCCGCAAATCGCCACGAACGGGCGACCAACCAGGGCTTATGCCAGACCTGCATCTGCTCGCAAGGGGGGCTATTCCGGGGACATTCCGCGGGCAATCTCTCCGGCGTCATGCCGGCACGCCAGGGCAAGAAATTAAGGCGGCCCTCGGTCCAGAGGGCCCGCGAGTTTCCCAATTGCAGCCCAGAAACAGTCGCGATCAACAGGCACGGTATTGCCATCGCTGATTGTGGCGCCAATTGCGCGTCGCAGATCTCCAGCGACGGGGTGTTTCAAAATTCGGATCGAGCCCGGGCTGTGCGCGGGGCGCCGCAGTGGTCGGACGACTTCTGAGGGAGTGAAGAGTCATGCGTCAGTCGTGCCGTGTCGCCATCTATCTGGCGGTTGCCACCATTTCGAGCGTAGCAGCAACCCAAAATCAGGCGGCGGCGCCGATTGATCCGCTGGCAGGACTGGCCGGCCGCTGGGTCGGCATGGCGACGATGATCTCGGATTCGGGTCCGGCATCGAGTTTCAAATGTATTGTGACGTACATTCCCCGCCGCGATGCGCCCGGCATGCGCCAGAACCTGCGCTGCGAGGATGGCGCCACCAATTTCAAGCTCCACGCCGCAACCGATTTGACGGTGCAGGGCGAAAAGCTCACCGGCGCCTGGAAGGATAAGATCAACGACATCGGCGGCACTGTCGCGGGCGTCGTCACGCCGACGGGATTTGACGTCGAGCTTTCCGGGCAGTTTTTTGCGGCCCACATGGCCGTCGCCGGACAAGGATGTGCCCAGTCGGTGAAAGTCATGCCGCAGAACTCGGACGTGTTCCGCGAACTCGCGGCCGACTTGAAAAAGTGCTGATGCGGCCGCGAAACGGACGTTCCGCAGTTAAAAGGGTTCGATAACCTGCGCAGCAGTGGGCGGCCGGCTTGAATCGACCCCGTAACCCAAATCAATGATGACGTTGAAAACGTTCTCCGGCCACGGATCGGGATAACTCCTGTCCGGCGCACCGAGCAGCGCCGCGATCTCAGGAAGCTTTCCGTGATGCCAGCAGATCAAAATCGTCTTGGCCAGATACTCGGAATTCGAGAACAGTTCGCTGACGAGTTCTTCGAAATCCTTGTCCTCGATATCGTCCTGGACTTCTAGCCCGAGCGCGTTTGCAAGCGGCTGCACCGTTTCGATGGAACGGATCGAGTGCTTTGAACGTGCCGCCGCAAAAATGAAGTCAGGCTTTCCGAAGTTATCCGGAATATAACGGGCCAGCCTCCTGGCGCGCATCATTCCTGCGTCGGAAAGATGGATGTCGTCGGGGTCGCCGGTTTTTTCGGCGTGCCGCATCAGCAGAACGCGGCGCGGCCCCCCTCCATCCCGGTCCGGAGGGGTATCGGCGCGCTTAAGGCCGAAGGCGCGGCAAAGCAGATCGATCCAACCCGTCTTCATCGTGCACCAAGGCCTGATATGCTTCCCACCGATGTTTTCCCTCTCGCTTGCTGATTTTGCGCCAATCCGTGGGTAATGGTGTCACCACTGATTAAAATCTTAAAGACCCCTTAACGTTCGTCTCCTTAAAATTCGCACATAGTCGAAAAGCCAGCGTCTTGCCGTGACTTATATTCCAAACACGCGATATTACTTTTGCGCTCGGATTGGGCGGCCGGATTGAGCTGCACATAACGCCGTTTCAAATGCGGATCGCGACGACGCTATGAATTGCGCGAGGCCAGACAGCCAGCTGCTGCGGCAGCTACTGGATATTCCCGAAGTGGGTCTCTGTGGCTTCAAGGCGCGCGAAGGCCTGGCCGGCACCGGCGTCACAATGCTGAAGGGGCAGGACTATTTCGGCAGCTGGCGTACGGCCCCGGGCGGCGATCTCGTTTGGACGTCCGCGGACCTGACCCAAACCGAACGCGCCTTTTCCTCCGTCGATGAAGCCGTGCGCTATACATTGCTGCTTATTCTTCGCGATATCCAGGTCACGCTCGATGCCCCGCGACGGCAAACGCGGACCGCATGAGATCGTGCCGATGGGCGGACCACAGCGTCCAGCCCGAGGAAAACCTCTGAAACAGCAAGTGCATTTCCGTTTACCGACAGACGTCGGGACTTGACGCTCGCGGGAAGCGCGCGGGATACCAGATATGTCGATACGTGAAATTGAAGAAATGATGTTGGAGGAATTGCATGGCAGTCAAACAGGGCGGGTCAGTATCAGCGAGCCTTCTCATACTGATTCTCGTGGCTGGGGTGATCGGAGCGATCGTTGCCCTCGTTCTTCAGGACAGCGGACTCGGCCCCCGCGTCGTCGCGATCGTGGCAGGGTTCGTGGCGACCATCATCGCCAGCATCGCACGCTATAAAATTGTATTTCTCGGCGCCGGCCGGGGACCAGACGAGTCCCGCATTCCGGTTCTCGTCGTGACCTACGCCGCCATTGCCTCTGTTGCCGGAAGTCTGGCGGCGCACGACATCCATCTCATATTGGACGGGAATATCATCACCCCGCTGCTCGGAGCACTCGCGGGAGCATTCTCGGCAATTCTGATGGCGATGCTGATGCTCACCTATCACAGGCATTCCGGGACGACTTTGAACTGATGCGATTCAAGGCAAGGCGCACGCTTGTTCGCGGCGTGCGCCTTGTCGCTAAATTCGTCCCACGATCCTAAGCCGCGAGCACCGCGCGCTCGTGCTTGCCTTCCTCGACTTCCTCGATGATTTTCGCGACGAATGCGTCGAGGTCTCCAGGGTTGCGGCTCGTGATGATGCCTTGATCCGTCACGACGGCTTCATCGACCCATTGGGCGCCGGCATTTATGACATCTGTTTTGATCGACTGGTAAGACGTCGCCTTGCGTCCGCGAATGGCATTCGCTTCAATCAGCAGCCAGGGCGCATGGCAGATGGCGGCGACGACCTTGCCTTCATTGACAAAGGCTTTGATCAACTTCAGTGCATCGGGATTGATGCGCAGAGTATCGGGGTTCATCTGCCCGCCTGGCAGCACCAGCGCGTCATAAAGTGACGTCGAGACGTCCGCGAGTTCGACGTCAACCTTCACCGGCTTGCCCCAGTCGTGCTTCTGCCAGCCAATGATCGCGTCTTTTTGTTTGCGCTCCTTTGGAGCCGCGACGTGCACCAGCTGTGCGACGGATTTCAATTTCTCGCGAGGAACTTCAAGTTCCGATTGCTCGAAACCGTCAGTCGCAAGAATGAGGATTTTCGCGTTCGATATTTTCGGCACGGCATGCCTCCGTATTGACTCTGAGACACGGGGCAAACCGCTGGCATGTGGAAGTGTTCCCTCATCGAATGTGCAGCATTCGAGGGCGATGAGCCGCAATAGATTGATATCGCCGGGCTTCCGGCTAATCGACCCATAGGCCACGGCTTCGATGCCAATCTTCGATCGATTGATCCGGATAAAGATCGAACACCGCATCGCCGGCACCGATGTTCGGCTGAACCCATTTCGGCTTATAGCGCAGCATCAAATGCACGGACGATGGCGGCGTCGGCAGTTCGCTGTCGATGGCCGATGCGAAGGGATGCACCAGTTCCGGCCATTCCGGCGAGAACAGCCAGAGCGCGGTTGCGCATCGCGAACAGAAATTCCGTTCGGCGGTCGAACGTTCGCAGGTTCCATCGTCCTGGCGGATTTCAGCGCGGAAAATTTGAATGACCTTGTGCGGATCGTCGATTTTCAAGGTGCGCGCATCAGCGCCGAGATTGATCGCATACCCACCGCCGCCGGCCGTCTTCCGGCAGATGGAGCAGTAGCATCTCTGATACGGTTGCGGCGTATGGCTATCGCAGGAAAATTTCACGGCTCCGCAACGGCACGAGCCGGTCAATTGCACGGGCATGAGCTGACTCCGATTGGCCTACAGGCTAGAGCGTAAACTCATAAACGGCCTTGAGGTTTTCTGACGTGCGTGATTCCGGCTTTCCATTGATCTAGACCGGTCTGATGCGTAACTGCCCCTCGTAATCGCGTTTTCCGAGCGGCACGCCGCGCATGCGCAGGATGTCGTAAGCGGTCACGGCATGAAAATGGAAGTTCGGCAGTGAGAACGAGAGAATGAGGGTCTCCGACGTGAAGCGGAGCTTTCGAGGACCAATCTGAAGGTCCAACGCCTTGCCCGTCCAGCTGTTGACCTCGTCAACGGTAAACGCCTCTAGCGCCGTTTGCGCCTTGTCCATCATGGCCCGCAGGTCGGCGAAAGGGACGGGCCCCACCAATGCGGGCGGGGCGAACACGCCGGTTTTCGCAGCCTCCAGCCCCCACACGGCATGGTGCCACGCGGCTTCGATCTGAAAGTGGAAGGGCGCCATGTCTTCGAAGAGCCGGACCTGCACGAAATCGTCCGGATCAGCGCCGATTTCAGCGCAGTGCCGCGCCGCACGGTCAAGAAAGCCGCCGACGGCTCTGACGGTCTGCAGGAAGGTCGGAACGCTAAGGTCGTAGAGCGTTGTCGCCATCGGCTTCCCCATTTGAGTCGGACGGCGTGAGCTTCTTATTGGCCGGGCCGTCCGGTTTTGCGCGGACGGCCACGACGGCTCTTCTTTTGCGCGGGGTCGTCGAATTCGCGCGTCCGCGTCGGCATCTGAGGGCGAGAGGGTTTCTCTCCCGACTTCACCGGCAGCGAGGCGTGCGGGCCCATCTCATCCAATGTCGGCTTATGCGGTCCCGAAATCTTTTCGCCGAAAGCCCCTGCCTTGATGCGGCTATCGACATTCGGAGCCCGCGCTGCCGGTATCGGCCTGTCGGTTCCGGGCCCCATATCGTCGAGCGACGGTTTTTTGATCCTCGACCCCCCGCCCGGCGGCCGGCTCGACGAAGGAGAGTCGCCGGGCGCAGATAGAGAACTCGATTGCGCATGCGTCGGCTGCACCGGCTCGTAGTCGGTACTGACGCGCGAAGTGTTGCTACCCCGGGACGGCGACTGAGGCATGTTGGCTTTCGCGCCGTACTTGCGTTCGCCTTTGAAACTGCCGGCGCGGTCTTCGACGTCGCTCTGACGCGCGAGCGGATCATCGGAAATGGCGAGTTCGGTCTCGCGCAGTCGTTTGATCTCGTCGCGTAGGCGTGCCGCCGTTTCGAATTCGAGATCGGCGGCGGCGTCTTTCATGCGCCGTTCCATATCGGCGATAACGGCCTGCAAGTTGTGGCCGAGCGACTGCACGTTCTCGCCGTCCGCAAGTCCTGCATCGACTGTGACGTGATCCTGCTCGTACACGGACTGCATCACGTCATGGATGTTGCGCTTGATACTCTCCGGCGTGATGCCGTTGGCCTCGTTCCACGCGACCTGCTTTTCGCGCCGCCGGTTGGTCTCGGCGATGGCGCGCTCCATCGAGCCCGTCATTTGGTCTGCGTAGAGAATGACCTTGCCGTCGACGTTGCGCGCCGCGCGTCCGATCGTCTGCACCAGCGAGGTTTCCGAACGCAGGAAGCCTTCCTTGTCGGCGTCGAGAATAGCGACGAATGCACACTCGGGAATGTCGAGCCCTTCGCGCAGCAGGTTGATGCCGATCAGCACGTCGAAGGCGCCAAGCCGCAAATCGCGGATGATCTCGATGCGCTCCAGCGTCTCGATATCCGAGTGCATGTAGCGAACCCGAACGCCGTTTTCGTGCATGTATTCGGTAAGGTCTTCGGCCATTCGCTTGGTCAGCACGGTCACCAGCGTCCGGTAGCCCTTCTGAGCGACCTGCCGAACCTCATCGAGCAAATCGTCGACCTGTGCCTTGGCCGGCCGGATCTCCACGAGCGGGTCGATCAGACCGGTCGGACGAATGACCTGCTCGGCGAAGACGCCGTTCGATTGCTCCAGTTCCCAGCTCGCCGGCGTCGCCGACACGAACACCGATTGCGGCCGCATCGCATCCCATTCTTCGAAACGCAGCGGCCGGTTATCCATGCACGAGGGCAGGCGGAACCCGTATTCGGCGAGCGTCGCCTTGCGCCGGAAGTCGCCGCGGAACATGCCGCCGATCTGCGGAACCGTGACGTGGCTTTCGTCCGCGAAAACGAGCGCATTATCGGGGAGATATTCGAACAGCGTCGGCGGCGGATCGCCGGGATTGCGCCCCGTGAGATAGCGCGAATAGTTCTCGATGCCGGCGCACGAGCCCGTCGCTTCCATCATTTCCATGTCGAATGTCGTGCGCTGCTCCAGGCGCTGGGCTTCGAGCAGTTTTCCGGCGTTATGCAACTCGTCGAGGCGCTGTTTCAGCTCGATCTTGATCGACTTGATCGCCTGCTGCAGCGTCGGCTTCGGCGTCACATAGTGCGAATTGGCATAGAGCTTGACCAGCGCCAGCTCATCGGTCTTTGCGCCGGTCAGCGGGTCGAATTCGACAATGCTTTCGATCTCATCGCCGAACAGCGAGAAGCGCCAGGCGCGATCCTCTAAGTGGGCCGGAAAGACTTCGACGGTGTCGCCGCGCGCCCGGAATGTGCCGCGAACGAAATTGTGATCGTTGCGGCGGTAATGCAGCGCCACCAGATCGGCCAGCAGTTGATCGCGCGAAAGCTGCTCGCCGGCGCGCACCGTGAACGTCATCGCAGTGTAGGTTTCGACCGAGCCGATACCGTAAATGCAGGAGACCGACGCGACGATGATCACGTCATCGCGTTCGAGCAGGGCGCGCGTCGCGGAATGGCGCATGCGGTCGATCTGTTCGTTGACCGATGCTTCCTTCTCTATGTACGTGTCCGTGCGCGGCACGTAGGCTTCCGGCTGATAATAATCGTAGTACGAGACGAAGTACTCGACCGCGTTGTCCGGAAAGAAGCTTTTGAACTCGCCATAAAGCTGCGCCGCCAATGTCTTGTTCGGTGCCAGGATCAGCGCCGGACGCTGCGTCGCCTCGATGACGTGCGCCATCGTGAACGTCTTGCCGGAGCCGGTGACGCCAAGCAGCACCTGATTGTGCTCGTGCTTCTGAACGCCTCCGACAAGCTCGGCGATGGCTTGCGGCTGATCGCCTTTCGGCTCGTATTCCGAAGCGATCTTGAATGCGATGCCGCCTTCGCTTTTTTCCGGACGCTCCGGGCGATGCGGCGTGAACACCGGCATGCCGCCCGAGACGATCGGATGGGTTGCCATCAAAGGCTGCCGCGAAAGAAGTTCCTTGGCGCGGTCTGAACGCTCGGCGGGCTTTGTCAGAAGCGCCGTCAGGCTATCGGTCAGGCTCTCACCACCCATCGGCGGTCGTGGCCCGGATTGGCGCAACGCCGGAAGCGTCGGCAGTCCGTCCGCCGTCGTCTTCGGAGTGAAATCCGCCGGTGCGAAATACGAGCGCGATTCCGCGAAACCCGGCGTTCCGGCCGCGGTTTCCGCAGGCGGCGCGACAGGCTTTCCGGATTTGCCGCGCGACGGACGCGGACGGGGCGGTTTGCCGGAGGATGATTTGGACGGTGGCGACACAGGCTCAATATAGGATGCGAGGGCCGAAGCCATAAATGCTGTTTCCGGGCCACAGTGTCACGCTTCCGCGTCCACGGCCAGTGGCGGACACCCCCAAACCAAATGCTCACGCTGTCCCGTTCGATGGAGCTCCTTACGGAAGAGTAAGTTCCGTCAGTGAGCTGCGGAGTGATAGCCAAGCGTTGATCGGCAGGGATCCGATTTCGTTCGTCCCTCCGGTTCAGCGGGCCCGGGGCAACCAAATTGGTTCACCGACGTTGCAACAGAAAGACTACGGAGCACACACAATGGTCTCACTGAAAACGGTTGCAGCCGCGGCGGCTGCGATGATGGTCGTCGGCGGCGGCGCAGCCTTCGCTGATACGGCGAAGACAGCGGCAAAGCCCGTCGTTCACTCGCCGGAATCGATCCAGTGCTCGAAGGAAGCCGACGCCAAGGGTCTGCACGGCAAAGATCGCAAGAAATTCCGCGCGCACTGCAAGAAAGAGCTGATGAAGCATCCTGCCGAAAAGAAGTCGTAAGCCTTCAGTCATCTCCTGCATACGAATCCGGAACCCCGCCGCGCTATCGGCGGGGTTTTTTATCGCGTCGGGTCGTTGGATGTCACAAACAAAGAACCCGCAGCCTGATGAGCCACGGGTTCGAAATTGGATCCGGTTGGAGCGGAATTAGAGGGTACGTCCTGCGCGCCCGCCGACCATCGGCGCGTTGCTCCGGTCGATCTCCATCACGAAGCGCACCGGGCGCGCATTCGGATTGGTGACGTCGCGCGCCGTGACAAGGACGAAGTGCGCCGGACCCGACGACGTGTCGATCTCGGTGATCTGCGGCGCGAAATCGGAAACCGTCGCAACCTCGAACGTGCGCCGATGCCCGCTGAGGGTCATCGAAATTTGATCGCCGACCGAGACCGGACGAGCAACGGGCTGACTGTCATCATGGCGCATGGCCGTCAGCCAGAATTCTTCAGAGCCGGAAATCGGAGCGGCCGAGGCAACGGTCTTGGCCGGCGAAGCGGCTGCATTCGCCGCGTTCGTGAGCGCCGTTGCAAAGCTGGTTCGAAGCACCGTCTCGCTATTCGCAAAGAAAAAAGCGGCACCGACAGCGGCGATCGTCGCTCCCGCGGAGAGGCCCAGCCAAAACGGCCGCATCTGTTGCCTCGTCATTCTCCGCACCTCCAAAGGTCTTGTAGTGCTGTATATATAAGTCGGCTTGAGACGAAACGGTTCACTCGCCATCAGACCTACAGTCGAGATTACGGCATTTCAATAGCGCCTAGGGTCACGGATTGCGGAAAACAGGATTACCTGGGACCTCGGCACCGGGCGCTCGGACGCGCATAGACATGCCGTAAGTGTCTGAAAATCGACAGATTAAAGGCAGCCAGCAGGGAGAATGAGAGCCCCAGGAGGACCCATGCCGCCCCGTGGCTGGTGCGCCGGAAGACGGCATTCGGATCCGAGGGTGAACTCGTCGTCGCGATCTCGATGATGGGTGGCGGTTCAGACGGCGCAATGGCTTTCAAGGTTGGCGCGCTGGCGGCGTGGTCGAGCGTGGCGAACGCGGCCGAGAAGGGGCAGGCATGCACAGGCGCGCTGGTGGTCACTGCGGTGAACAGGACGAAGACGATACCCGCCGCGATGGCGTCCAGCGCCGGACGCAGCATGAAGCGCCGGTATCGGGCGCGAGCTGGGCGCTTCGACGACATCTCAGGGGAGCGCGCGCTGTCGGCCATGTTCCAAATCCTCCCGCTTGCAGTGATTTGGTAATCACCACCCATTAAGGGAAAGTTGACCGATGCTTCTTGGCGCGCTTGGGTCCGGATTGTGGCGTGGGCTGTCTAATTGCTCAACCAGCTTTGAATCTTATGTTGCGTTGCACCGAAGCATCACGGCCGCCACGATGGTTCGAAAGTACATGGGCAAGGGGCAAAACGTCGGCTTGCGGCGGCAAATCATTGCAATTAGGGTCCGCGCCGCTTGTTTCGCAAAAGCGAAATGATCAATCGGACTCCCCTCATTGGGACGGGCGCCACATGGGCTTCATTGCCGACAGTTTGAATCGTATCCAGCCGTCTGCCACGATCGCAGTTTCCACAAAAGCGCGCCAACTTGCGGCGCAAGGCCGGGACATCGTCTCGCTATCGGCGGGCGAACCCGACTTCGACACGCCGCAGAACATCAAAGACGCCGCGAAGCGGGCCTTGGATGCGGGCAAGACCAAATACACTGACGTTGACGGCATTCCGGAACTGAAGGCGGCGATCGTCGCCAAGTTCAAGCGCGACAACAACCTCGACTACAAGCCCAGTCAGGCCTCGGTCGGCACTGGCGGCAAGCAGGTTCTCTATAACGCGCTACTCGCCACCCTCAATCCGGGTGACGAAGTGGTGATACCGTCGCCGTGCTGGGTGTCTTACGCGGATATCGTGCAGCTCGGTGGAGGGACGCCAGTCTTCGCGCCGACGACGCTTGAGGACGGCTACAAACTGAAGCCGGAAGCGCTCGAAAAGGCCATCACGCCGAAGACGAAGTGGTTCATATTCAACTCGCCGTCGAACCCGACAGGCACGGCCTATTCGCAAGCTGATATCAAGGCCCTGACCGACGTTTTGCTCAAGCATGAGCACGTCTGGATCTTGACCGACGATATGTACGAGCACTTGCTCTACGACGGTCTGAAGTTCGCGACTCCGGCTGCCGTCGAACCGCGTCTCTATGATCGCACCTTGACGATGAATGGTCTGTCGAAGGCCTACTGCATGACCGGCTGGCGCTTGGGTTATGCGGCGGGGCCCGAAATTCTCATCAACGCGATGCGCAAGCTGCAATCGCAATCGACATCGAATCCGTCATCGATCACTCAGTGGGCGGGCGTCGAGGCGTTGAATGGTCCGCAGGATTTCATCGCCAAGAACAATCAGATCTTCGTCGAGCGTCGCGATCTTGTGGTCGGCATGCTCAATCAGGCGAAGGGACTTCAATGTCCAAAGCCGCAAGGCGCATTTTACGTCTATCCGAGCATAAAAGCGTTGATCGGCAAGACGAGCAAAAGCGGCGTCCGCATCGATACTGACGAGGCGTTCGTTACGGCGTTGCTGGAAGAAGAAGGCGTCGCTGTCGTTCACGGAGCCGCGTTCGCGGGCTCTCCGTCGTTCCGAGTGTCTTACGCCGCTTCGACGGAGGCGCTGAAAGACGCATGCACGCGCATTCAACGCTTCTGCGGAAATCTCACCTGATTTTCAGGTAACAAAAAAGCGCGCGAAAGCTCGCGCGCTTGCATCGCCTCGAACTCACGGTCGAGCGTTAGGCCGCCGCGCCGCCGATAAAGCGGCCAGTCAGCCAGTCCCACGCATGCGCAACGTGCCCGGTCAAGGGCTTGCCGTCGATGGCGGGCACAACGGGACGCCAGATGGCAATTGCAGTCGTGGGCTGCGACTTGAATTCAAAAACCTTCGGTTCGGCACCGAAGCCGTCGGGCAGCTCATCTTCGACCGCCATCACGTACCCTGCAGCATTGGCTGCGGACATCAGTGATTCGATACTCATAACCCAGCCTCGCATTTCTGAGCCCATCTCCCTCAAGCTCATTCCGGATCTTGCGCCTGTGCCCATTAAAACGCGCCAAACACGGACCGGTTCATGATGCGGCAAGATTAAAGTTATTCAAGCGATTTTTGCATTTTGAGACGAACCTAAGCCATTCAGGGCCAAAGTCGTTTCGGCACAGCAGCAAACATTTATCCACAGGCCCAGCAACTTTATTGCATTGCGATATGAAAGTTTCACGAAACTGTGCGGCGAATATCGTTGTGCCGCTGCCGCTTTAGAGCGAGCATCGGCCTTGCCGCGCCTTCCGAGGTGCGGGGTGCGGCCCAAGCGTGGGTGCGCGCCTCGCAAAGTTCGGAGGCAATCATGACAAGCTCAGATCGCCCAAAGGGCAGAAATGGCGCTCAAGGAGACAGGGCCGGGGTCCGCAGCGCGCGTTGCGTTGCGCTGATCGGACCCTTCGCCAGCGGAAAGACGACACTTCTCGAAACCATTCTCGCACGCACCGGCAGCATCCAGAGAGCCGGCTCCATCGCCGCCAAATCGACGGTCGGCGATAACACTCCAGAAGCCCGCGACCACGCTATGAGTGTCGGGCTCAACGTCGCCGACGTAACATTCCTCGGTGACAAATTCACCTTCATCGATTGTCCAGGCTCCGTCGAGTTTGCCCACGAAGGGACACTCGCGCTTCCGGCCTGCGATATGGCCGTCGTCGTCTGCGAAGCTGATCCCAAGCGCGTCGCGGCCTTGCAAGTCATCCTGAAGCACCTCGAAGAAACCGGCATTCCGCATCTGCTTTTCCTGAACAAGATCGACGCTTCGCAAACGCCGGTGCGCGACATCATTCCGAGCTTGCAGCCGGCGAGCGCCAAGCCGCTGGTGCTGCGGCAAATCCCGATCTGGGAGGACGGCGTCGCGAAGGGCTTCGTCGATCTCGCGTCCGAACGGGCCTATGCCTACCACGACAACGAAGGGAGCACGATCATCGAGCTGCCGTCGGCGGTCGAGGCGCGCGAAAAGGAGGCCCGCTTCCAGATGCTCGAAAAGCTCGCCGACTACGACGACGAGCTGATGGAACAATTGCTCGCCGACGAGACGCCGGAGAACGATCGCGTTTTCGACGACCTGACGAAGGAATTGAAGGACGGATTGATCTGTCCGGTGCTCCTTGGCTCGGCGGAGCAGGGGCACGGGATCATGCGCTTGTTGAAAGCCCTTCGGCATGAATGTCCGTCTGTCGAAGATACCGTGCGGCGTCTCAAACTCGAAAACGTCAAATCGGCGGCTTACGTCTTCAAGAGCGTGCATACGAAATCCGGCGGTAAGCTCTCGTTCGCGCGCGTGCTCGCCGGAGACGTTCCTGACAATGCGACCATCACGAGCGGTCAGGGCCAGGAAGCGCGCATCGCCGGCATTTTCTCGGTGCGCGGCGAGGAAACGACGAAATGCACCGGCGCGAAGGCCGGCGATACCGTGGCACTGGGCCGTCTCGATGCGGTGCATTCGGGCGAGACGATCGGCGTCGGAAAATCGGCCGTCACCCAAATTCCGGTGCCGAAACCGGCGCAATCCGTGCTCGCCATCGGGCTCGGTTTGAAGGATCGCAAGGACGAGGTGAAGCTGTCTTCGGCGGCGGGCAAGCTCGTGGATGAAGATCCCTCGCTGACCCTCGAACACAATGCCGAGATGCATCAAATCCTTTTGCACGGACAGGGCGAGATGCACCTGCGCGTGGCGCTCGAAAGGCTAATGCGCAAGTACGGCATCGAGGTTCTGCGCGAGAAGCGCCGCATCGGCTACAAGGAAACGATCCACGCGTCGACCGAGGTTCGTGGACGCCACAAAAAGCAATCCGGCGGTCACGGACAGTTCGGCGATGTGAAGATCGACATCAAGCCGTTGCCGCGCAGTTCAGGCATCACGTTTGCTGAAAAAATTACGGGAGGCGCCATTCCGCGCAACTTCATCCCGTCGGTCGAAATCGGCGTACGCGATTACCTGACCGAAGGCCCGCTCGGCTTTCCCGTTGTCGATGTCGCCGTCACATTGACGGACGGCTCGTATCACACAGTCGATTCTTCCGACATGGCATTCCGTCAGGCCGGGCGATTGGCGATGTCGGAAGGCATGCCCAAGTGCAGTCCGGTGCTCCTCGAACCGATCATGGCCGTCTCGATTGCCGTGCCGTCGGAGGCGAATGCCCGGATCAACAGCATCATCTCGCAGCGGCGTGGACAGATTTTGGGGTTCGACGCGCGGGAGGGATGGCCGGGCTGGGACGTCATCGAAGCTCATATCCCGGAATCGGAGATGGATAATCTGATTATCGATCTCAGGTCCGCGACAGCAGGCGTCGGCTCGTTCACGTTCGGCTTCGACCACTTGGCCGAGGTGTCAGGCAGGTTGAAGGAGCAGGTGCTCGCCGCAAACCGCGCGGCGGCCGAATGACGGCCTGATCGAACTGCAACGGCTCTGGCGCGGTGCTCATCGAAGCATCGCGCCAAGCATCCTCAAAACATCGCGAAGTTAGTTCGCGGCTTTCGCAGCGGCCGCGGGTTTTACGGGCGTCTTGGGGCCCTTGAAATATTCGGTCATCGCTTCCCGGCAGAGCGGCGAAAGACCGTCCCCGCCCTGATCCATATACGTCTTCAGCGCGTCCCGCATGCGCGGCTCCCAGGCGGCGTGAATATGCTTGGAAATGCCGTCGATGGCCTCCGCTTTGGGGTAGGGCGACCAGAAGTCTGCAATCTGATTGGCCATCTGGACGAGTACGGAGGCTTTCATCACGTCACCGGTTTGCGTTTGAAGGAAAAGATCCGATTAGGAATTGAAAACGACTGGACGGCCCTTCGCAAGGGCCGCCAGAAACAGATTGGATTTGCGCGCGAGATCCAGCGCCAGCGACGTCGGAGCGGAAACGGTCACGAGCGCCCCGATCCCCGCCGTTACCGTCTTCTGAACGAGTTCGAAGCTGCAACGGCTCGTCATCAGCACGAAGCCCTCACGGACATCGATGGCATCGCGAACCAGCGCGCCGATCAGTTTGTCGAGAGCGTTGTGGCGTCCGACATCTTCGCGCACGAGCTTGATCTCGCCATCGCGTGAGACCCACGCTGCGCCATGCACCGAGCGATTGAACTGGTTCATCGGCTGGTGCTCAAACAACTTGGCGGCGGCGCGTTCGATAGTTTCCGGGGCTGGCGCCCACTGACGTTCCAAGACCGGCAACGGACGAACCGCCGACGAAATATCTTCAATGCCGCAAAGCCCGCAGCCCGTTCGGCCTTCGACCGAGCGGCGCGCCAGCCGCGACGTCTCAAGCGCCGTTTCCGGAACCGCGACGTCGACGGTGATGCCCTCATCGGCCGGCATGACGAGGACGCCGCGAATCTCTTTCGGATCTTTCAGAATGCCTTCGCCGACGAGGAACCCGAACGCGAAGTCTCTGAGATCCGCCGGCGTCGCCATCATCACGGTGTAAGGCTCGGAATTGATTTGCAGCGCCACCGGCGTTTCCTGCGGCAACTGCCACGTAACCGGCTGCACCGTGCCGGCGATCACGGTTTCGCCCAAGGCGGGATGAGAGCAGAAACTCTCGTCCCCGTCCTGTTGCGAAATCACGTTCGGTATCACGCTCATTGCGAGTGATTTGAGATAGGCCGGCGGAATTATTCCGCCGGTTCTAGCTTCTTCTCCGTATCGATACGCTTGTTTTCAATATTGCGCGAAGTCCACTCGCTCTGCCAGTCGGATGGCTGGTTCGACGGCGTGACCTGAACGGCGGTGACCTTGTATTCGGGGCAGTTCGTCGCCCAATCCGAATTGCTGGTCGTGATCAGGTTGGCGCCCGTCGCCGGGTGGTGGAACGTCGTGTAGACGACGCCTTGAGGCATACGATCCGAAATTTGCAGCCGGATCGTCGTCGCGCCCGCGCGGCTCGCAAGAGACACGATCTGCCCATCCTTCAGAGCGCGGACTTCCGCATCATAAGGATGCATTTCGAGGATGTCCTCGGCGTGCCAGGCATTGTTGTCCGTGCGCCGCGTCTGCGCGCCGACATTGTATTGCGACAGGATGCGTCCGGTCGTCAGGATCAGCGGGAAGTTGTTGCTTGCACGCTCATCCGTCGCCATGAACGCCGTCAGCATGAACCGGCCCTTGCCGCGGACGAACTCGTCCGTGTGCATGATCGGCGTACCGGTCGGATGCTGCTCGTTGCACGGCCATTGGATCGACCCGAGTTCGTCGATACGCTCATAAGAGATACCTTCGAACGGCGGTGTCGTTCTCGCGATCTCGTCCATGACTTCGGATGCCGAATTGTAGTGCATCGGGAAGCCCATCGCAGTCGCCAGGCGGCTGACGATTTCCCACTCCGGCATACCCTGCTTTTCCTGAACGACCTTGCGGACGCGATTGACGCGGCGCTCGGCGTTGACGAACGTGCCGTCCTTTTCAAGGAACGACGTGCCCGGCAGGAAGACGTGAGCAAACGCCGTCGTCTCGTTCAGGAAGAGATCCTGCACGACCACGATGTCCATGGCCCGCAGCGCCGCTTCGACGTGATGCGTATCGGGATCGGACTGCGCGATATCTTCGCCGTGAATGAACATGCCGCGGTAGGTGCCGTCGATGGCGGCATCGAACATGTTGGGAATGCGCAGACCCGGCTCATCGTCGAGTTCGCGGTTCCATTCCTTCTCATAAAGCTCGCGCGTTTCCTTATTCGAGACGTGGCGATAGCCCGGATACTCGTGCGGCGCCGAGCCCATGTCGGAGGAGCCCTGCACGTTGTTCTGGCCGCGCAGCGGGTTCACGCCGACGCCTTCGCGGCCGATGTTGCCCGTCGCCATCGCGAGGTTGGCCAGAGCCATGACCGTCGTCGAGCCCTGCGTGTGCTCGGTGACGCCGAGGCCGTAGTAGATCGCAGCGTTGCCGCCCGTTGCGTAGAGCCGCGCCGCCTCGCGCACCATCTGCGCCGGAACGCCGGTAATCTGTTCCGTAGCCTCAGGCGAATGCTCAGGCTGCTTGATGAACTCTTCCCAACGGAAGAAATCCGTTTTCTCGCAGCGCCGGTTGACGAACTTCCGGTCGATGAGATTTTCGGTGGCGATCACGTGACAGATGGCATTGACCACCGCAACGTTCGTCGAAGGCATCAGCTGCAGATGGTAATCCGCTTTCACGTGCGGCGAGTCGACGAGATCGATACGCCGCGGATCGATGACGATGAGCTTCGCGCCCTCGCGAAGCCGCTTCTTCATGCGAGAGCCGAAGACCGGGTGAGCATCGGTCGGGTTGCAACCGATGACCAACATCACATCGGTTTTGTCCGTGCTCTTGAAATCCTGCGTGCCGGCCGCTTCGCCGAACGTCACCTTCAGGCCGTAGCCGGTCGGCGAGTGGCAAACGCGAGCGCACGTATCGACGTTGTTGTTGTTGAACGCGGCGCGGACGAGTTTTTGAACGGAATAAATCTCTTCCAGCGTCGTGCGCGAGGATGTAACGGCGCCGATCGATCTGCGGCCGTATTTCTCTTGCGTCTCCATGAACCGCTTCGCGGCGTAGTTGATCGCCTCGTCGAATGTGACGACCTGCCAGGGATCTGTAATCTTCTCGCGGATCATGGGGGTCGTGATGCGATCCTTGTGCGTCGCGTAGCTGAACGCGAAGCGACCCTTGACGCACGAATGGCCTTCGTTGGCGCCGCCGTCCTTGTACGGCACCATGCGCGAGATTTCCTCGCCGCGCATTTCAGCCTTGAACTGGCAGCCGACGCCGCAATAGGCGCAGGTGGTGATGATCGAATGCTCCGGCTGGCCGAGATCGACAACCGACTTCTCGATCAGCGTTGCCGTCGGGCAGGCCTGCACGCAGGCGCCGCACGAGACACATTCGGAAGCCAGGAACGATTCATCCATGCTGGCCGCGACGTGCGAAGCAAATCCGCGCCCGTCGATCGTCAGCGCGAACGTGCCCTGAACTTCTTCGCAGGCTCTGACGCAGCGCGAGCAGACGATGCACTTCGACGGCTCGAACTGGAAGTAGGGATTCGAAAGATCTTTCGGCTTGAAGCGATCGTTGGCCGTGCCGTCGGCGCTCTTGGCGAAGACGTGGTTTTCGCCGTCGTAGCCGTAGCGAACTTCGCGCAGACCGACGGCGCCGGCCATATCCTGAAGCTCGCAGTCGCCGTTCGCCGCGCAGGTGAGGCAGTCGAGCGGATGATCGGAGATGTAAAGCTCCATCACGCCGCGGCGAAGATTGGCGAGGCGTTCGTTCTGCGTCGAAACCTTGATGCCCGGCGCGACCGGGGTGGTGCATGAAGCGGGCGTTCCGCGGCGGCCTTCGATTTCGCACAGGCACAGGCGGCACGAGCCGAAGGGATCGAGGCTGTCGGTCGCGCAGAGCTTCGGGATCTGAATCCCAAGCTGCATCGCCGCGTTCATGATCGAGGTGCCCTCGGGCACCGTGATCTCACGGCCATCGATTTCGAGCGTGACCATCTTGGTCATCTCGTGAACTTCCGGTGTCTTGGTGCCGTAGTCCGTCTCTTTGATGAGCGTCATCGGCTTAACGTGCTGGTTCATTGTCCGTCCTCGTTGAGGTCGTCTGATCCTGAAAACTACTCTGCGGCGTCAGCAAGAAACTTGTTGGGCGCCGGCTTGTGAAAATCATCCGGGAAGCCTTTGAGTGCGCTCATGACCGGGAAGGGCGTCAGCCCACCCATCGCGCACAGCGAGCCATCCGTCATCGTAACGCAAAGATCTTCGAGCAGAGCGATATTCTTATCCCGGTCGACGTCGGCGATGATCCGGTCGATCACCTCGACACCGCGCGTCGATCCGATACGGCACGGCGTGCACTTGCCGCAGCTTTCGATGGCGCAGAATTCCATAGCAAAACGCGCCTGCTGGGCCATGTCCACGGTGTCGTCGAACACCACCAGACCGCCATGACCGACCATCGCGTCGACCTTGGCGAATTCCTCGTAATCCATCGGCACATCGAACTTGGACTCGGGGATATAGGCACCGAGCGGCCCGCCGATCTGAATGGCGCGCACCGGGCGTCCCGTCGCCGTGCCGCCGCCCCAATCCTCGACGAGCTGCCGCGTCGTGACGCCGAATGCTTTCTCGACGAGACCTCCCTGCTTGATGTTGCCGGCAAGCTGGAAAGCCAGCGTGCCGCGCGAACGGCCGACGCCATAGTTCTTGTAGAATTCGCCACCCTTGGAGAGGATGATCGGCACCGCCGCAAAGCTCATCACGTTGTTGATGATCGTCGGTTTGCCGAAAAGACCCTCGATGGCCGGGATCGGCGGCTTATAGCGAACGATGCCGCGCTTGCCTTCGAGGCTGTCGAGCATCGACGTTTCTTCGCCGCAGATGTAGGCGCCCGCGCCCATGCGCACGAAAAGATCGAACGAGTAGCCCGAACCTTGAATGTTATCGCCGAGCCAGTTCGCCTTGCGTGCGATCTCGATGGCTTCACGCAACACATGCACCGAATGCGGGTACTCGGAGCGAACGTAGATGTATCCCTTCGTGGCGCCGCCGGCGACGGCCGCGATCGTCATGCCCTCGATCAGGCAATAGGGATCGCCTTCCATCAGCATGCGGTCGGCGAACGTGCCGCTGTCGCCTTCATCAGCATTGCAGGCGACGTATTTCTGGTCGGCCTCGAGATCGTGGACGGTCTTCCACTTGATGCCGGTCGGGAACCCGGCGCCGCCGCGTCCGCGCAGGCCCGATGTCGTCACTTCGGTGACGATGTCGATCGGCTGCATCGCCAGAGCCTTCGTCAGCCCCTGAAAACCACCGTGTTTGCGATAATCTTCGATCGACAGCGGATCGGTGATGCCGCAACGCGCGAAAGTCAGCCGTTCCTGGTTTTTGAAATACGGAATGTCCTCGGTCAGCCCATGTCCGAGCTTGTGCGATTTGCCTTCGAGGAATCCGGCTTCGAACAAGCCGGCGACGTCCTTCGCAGAAACCGGACCGTAGGCGACACGGCCCTGCGCCGTTTCGACTTCAACGAGCGGCTCCAGATAGAGCATGCCGCGCGAGCCGTTGCGGACGATGCGAACGTCTTTATTCAGCTTCTTGGCTTCACGCGCGATAGCGGCCGCAACTTCGTCGGCGCCGACGGAGAGAGCAGCAGCATCACGAGGAACGAATACGGTAATCATTCCGCGGCCTCCTTATCGAGACCGGCAATGATCTCATCAAATCGTTGAGCATCGACCTTGCCGTACAGTTTTTCGCCGACCATGATCGCCGGCGACAGCGCGCAATTGCCCAAGCAAAAGACCTGCTCGATGGTGACTGAGCCGTCGGCCGTTGTGCCGCCAAGCGGTGTTTTCAGCGATGACTCGGCGTGTGCGCAAAGGGCAGCCGTGCCCATCGACTGGCAGGCTTCGGCGCGACAGATCTTGATGATGTGCTTGCCGACGGGATGCCGCTTGAAGTCGTGATAGAAGGAAACGACGCCGTAAATCTCGGCCCGCGAGCGATTGAGTGCGCGCGCGATCACGGGCAGCGTCTCTTCCGGCACGTAGCCGAGGTCGTGCTGCATCTCGTGGAAAATTTCCAGCAGCTCATCGGGCCGGTTGCCGTGCCGGGCGCAAATAGCTAACGCCGCCAATTCGGCCGGTGTTGAGGCGACCGGCTCGATCTTTGGCGCACGCTTCTTCGATTTCCTAACTTCATTCGCCATTCGGCGTTTCCCTAGAATTGCCGCCGGGCATTATCGGCTGAATTTCTTATTAGATGCGTACTTTGCCACGAATTTTCTAGTGTTGCATTTTGCAACTGCGATCAAATCGGTATCTCCGATCCGGTCATCGATCGCGTCTATGCTGCATTGCGGAAACCTATGATGTGCCCATAGTTTAGGCGATGCTCGGTTTCGGCGGAAATATCGGCGATGTGCCCTTGGGTGAAAACGTCGCGGCGGCCTCTCGGAAAGCCCGCACGAGCGGCGCGACAGGGTCTCGGTCCGGCGTGATCAATCCAACGCTGTGAGCGATGGCCGGATCCTTGAGCGGCACCGGCTGCAGGTCCGGATCGCGCCCGAAAATATCGATGATATATTCGGGCATGATGCACGGCAGGCCCATCAATTTAACGTTTGAATACAGGTTGATAACGGAATTGGTCTCCAGCGCCGGCTCAGGACGGCAGTTGGCCATGCGAAAAGCGTGATCGATGATCCGGCGATTCTGCATGTTGGCTGTCGGCAGTCCGAGCGGCAGTCGTGAGGCCTCCCCCCACGTCACCGCTTCCTGCTCGGCAACAGGGTGGCCCTTGGGAACGAACAGGCAGTAGCGCTCGGTATAGAGGGACGTCGCCAGGAGGCCGTTGATGGGCTCGTTGTCCAGGTAGCTGATCCCGGCATCGAGAGAATAATCGTCGAGCCCGCGCAAAATTTCTTCCGAGCTGAGCGACATCACCGTGAAATCGATGTGCGGATGCAATTTCCGGACGCTGCGGGTCAGGTAGGGGATCATCGGCAGGGCCGAAGGAATGGCCCCGAGCGCCAGCCGTCCGGTCAAGCCGAAGTCACTGGTCGCCAGATGCGCCAGCTCCTGATTCATCGAAGCCCAGTTGTTGAGAATGAGCTGCGCCCATTTCAGGACGCGCTCGCCTTCCTGCGTCAGTCCCTGATAGCGTTGCCCCCGCTCGACGATCGGAACGCCGAGTTCAAGCTCAAGCTGCCGAATGCGCCCGGAAAGCGTCGGTTGGGTGACGTGACAAGCGTTGGCGGCCCGGGTGAAGTGCTTTTCGCGCGCCAGGGCCACAAGGTATTGAAGCTGCCGGATGTCCATTCTGGGCTCTATCCGCCGAGAGACGGACAATCATCGATAGTTCTTCCGAAGAATGCAATCGGCAGCCTCAGCAGGCCATTCCGTCGGCATCGAAAACATGCCCGGAGAGCGATCGGCCCTTGCGCGAAGCAAGATGCAGCGCCAGCGTCGCGACATCGGGCTCGTTGCTCAGTGTCGCACCGGCGCTGCTCAGGACGGACGGGCCGACGGCGTTGACGCGAATGCCCTGCGACGCCCACGTCCGCGCTTCTTTTGCTGTCATCGCGGCGAGCGCGGTGCGCGCATAACCGGCAATTGCGGAATCCCGGCCATTGCGCGGCGGCGGCATCTTCAGAACGTTGAGAACAAGTCCCTCACTCAGCACGATGCACATGCGGTTGGCGAGGACGCGCGTCAACTGCGCCAGCGGCGCCAGTTTATCCGCGATGAGCGATTCGAGATCGCCGTCGCTTTCGACGGCGTCCATTTCCTCATACGAAATGCAGGCCATGTTGATGGCGGCGTCGAGCCCGCCGTAGGACTGGGCCGAGGTCTGTGCGAACGCCGCTGCGCTGTCGGCGGTCGAGATGTTCTGCGTGTGCAGGCGAATCTCGCTGGCGCTTTGCGTCAGCACCGCGACGAGTTCGATCAGCTCGGGAGAAAGCTCGGTCGTATGAACGATCAACCGCGCGTTGAAGTCCGCGAATGATCTGGCGACGTCGACTCCGGCTGCCGCCGTAAGACCTGTGATGAGGATGCGCGCCTGCGCAAGTTCACTCGAAACGAAATCATCGGCACTCGTACTGACTCGGTCCATGTACATGGCGCTGTATCCCCTCCTCAACAAAACGCGATACCGGCGAACGCGAGAGGCGCCGTCGGTCGTACGATAGCATGCCGATTCGCCTAACGAGACCTAAACAGACAGCCGATTCGGGTACGCGGACGACGGGTCAAGGGCGCTTTTGCGGCTTTGCACTGGCCATTGGCAGGATGCTGTGTGACCCTGAAGTGTGACTGGCGCGCCCCGCGAGAGTGTGAATCAGCGCATCGGCTGCCGATGCGCCCGAAAGCTGGTGATAGGTTGTGGAAGTGACATTGCTTCTAGCTTCCGTCGCCTGCGAAGCTGATCAGAGACGAATCGATTGGCGGCGCAGAAGACGATGAGAAGACAAGACGAATCGAAATCCTCGGTGGCGGCGACGCCGGCTGGCGCGGCAGGAGAACCTGTCGAAAAGCCCGCACCCGCAGAGGAAGCGAAGCGCCGGTCCGGACCTCGCGACGGCTTTCTGCTCCTTTGCATCGCGGCCGTATCGGCGGCCATCGGCGTGATGCTTTATGCTCAGATCGGACTGTCGCTGCCCGCGGCGGTCGGCGCCGGTCTCGGAGCTTGGATTGTGTTCCTTCTCCTGCACAAGCAGGTGCAGAAGACCGCTCAGATCGACGATCTCAAAGCAGAATTGGCTCGCGCCCGTTTTCAGGCTTCGAAGGCAAGGGCAGCCCCGCAACGCGGTGCTCAGCCTTCGCCGATGGCGCCGGGTATGCCGTCGCGACAGGACGCCCGGCAGCCGGATTTCGCCAGCGTCATGGCGCGATCTGAAACGACAGCTCAAGCGGCCGCCCGCGTGGCATCGAATCTGACGTCGGAAATGGCGCCGCAACGGCCGGCAAATTCCGATGCCGCACCTGTCCGTGCGCCGTCGGCGCAACGTGGCGCGCCGCAAGCACCTGCGAAAGGCGGTTCCGAGCCAGCAGCATCCGTTTCCACCGATGCAGCCACGTCGATCGACGTGAGCGGAATGCGCTTGCCGCCGAATACCGCTTCTGCGCCGCAGGCGTCCGGCACCGCGAGCGGCGGGCAAGACGATATCCCGGCGCCGCGTCCGGAAATCATTCGCGACCAGTGGTCGTTCCGCCCGCGTTCCGATTCGAAGTCGGCAGGCGCGCCGACATCCATGCGTCCGGTATCGACGGTCGAAGGCGATCTCGAGCTTGTTCAACGCAAGATCAAGGAATTGGCCGACGAGGTGAACTTCGTCGAGGCTTCGCGGCCGAGCAAGCCGCAGCAGCGCCCCGATGCTCGGCCCAATCCGACGACCGATGCAATCGAACATTCGATCGGCGCACTGAAGGCGGCCGCAAGCACGATGCGGGAGCGTCCCAATCTCGGTGACTTCATTCCGCAACTGGCCATGCCGCCAGCTGCCAAAATCCAAGCCCCCAAAGCGCAAACCTCCCAGCAGGGAACGCTGCCGGGCTTAGGCGAACTTGTCATCCCCGACACGGCGGAACGCATTGCCGGCGCGGAAAGCATGACGCCGGAGAAGGCACCGTCCCCTGGCGCGCTGCCGGACACGGCGGAGCCGCGCCTTGATCTGCCGTTGCCGCAACTTCCGCAGCTCGATCTTTCGCTCGGCTCGGCGTCGGCTGGCGGGCTTCCACCGCGTGGCCGCGAGATTGCCCGCGCCGTCGAGAACGCCACGATGGACGTCTTCCTGACGCCGATCGTGACGCTGTCGGCGCACGCCGTGAACCACTACGAAATGACCGTTGCGCTGAAGTCGGCTGACGGCGCGCGCGTCGAGGCGAGAGACGAAGATTTCACGCTCATCGGGCGTGAGCTCGGAGCCAAATTCGATATCGACCGCCTGCATCGCGCCGCCGCGTTGGCGGTGCGTATGGAAGCTCGCGACAAGGACGGCTCGCTGCTGACCACCATCATGGGAAGTTCGCTGTCGAACCGCGCCTTCCTCGAAGCCATCGCCAAATCGTATGAAGAGCGCCCGAAACTTGCGTCGCAATTGGTCGTAACGCTGACGCAGCGAGCGATCGACGACTTCACGCCGACGGTGTGGCAGGCGCTGCGCGATATGCAAACGTTCGGGTTCCGCTTTGCGCTCGACAAGATTGAGCACATGCGGACGGACTTTGCGGCGCTTGTCGTTGCCGGGTTCCGCTTCATCCGGCTGGAACCGCAGATGCTGTTCGACGGGTTTGCCGTGCCGGATCGGTTTGTGCCGGCGGACGAGATTTACCAGCGCGCGACGCTCGCCGGTTTGTCGATCGTCGCTGACGGCGTCGTTGATGCGAAAACGCAGAAACGCTTACTCGAAGTCGGCGTCGATCTTGGGCAGGGCGCGTTGTTCGGTGTGCCGCGTCAGGTCATGCTCGACGACCGCACGAAGCATTCCGCGGCGGCTTGACCGCCGTGGATTAGCCCCGCGTCGGTCGCGGCTGCAATGACGGTGTGTCGCTGCAGGCGCCCGTGACAGCGGTTGAAGCGGGCGCTATAGGGCCGTGAACGTTGCCGCGCCGTTCGCCCCTTAGCCCAGCTTCATAGCCCAATGACATCCATTCCCGTTTTGCAATCGATTGCGCCATTGGCGGCGACCTCCGACCTTTGGTTCGTCGATATCTGGGGCGTCATACACAACGGCGTCGATCCTTTCGCGTCGTCCGTCGCGGCATGCCAGAAATTCCGCGACCAGGGCGGCGCGGTTCTGCTCGTCACCAACTCGCCGCGTCCGCGCGAAAGTGTCGGCAAGCAACTCGACGGAATCGGCGTCCCGCGCTCCGCTTACGATCGCATCGTCAGTTCGGGAGACGTCTCGCGCAGCTTGATCGAGGCATGGGCTGGGCAGCCCATCTTCCACATTGGGCCCGAGCGCGACCTGCCGGTGTTCCAGGGGCTTCGTGCGTCACCCGGCGCGGCAGCGGATGACGCTGCGGTCGTAGTCTGCACGGGCCTTTACGATGACGAAACCGAAACGCCTGCCGACTACACGGGATTGCTCGCCAACCTCAAGGCGCGCGAGGTTCCGATGATCTGCGCCAATCCCGACGAGAAAGTCGAACGCGGCAATCGCATCGTTTATTGCGCCGGCGCGGTCGCGCGCGCTTACGAAGCGCTGGGCGGCGAGGTGAGCTTCGCCGGAAAGCCGTTTCAGCCGGTCTACGACCTGGCTTTGGAGATCGGCGGTCAGCTGCGCGGCGGCGTAATTGAAAAATCCCGAGTTCTCGCCATAGGCGACGGCGCTGCAACCGACATCGCCGGCGCGGCGAATTTTGGCATCCGCTCCGTCTTCATCGCCAGCGGCGTTCACGTGACGGACGGCGAAGCCATCGGTGATACAGCATCCCGCCTTTTCGCAAATGCCTCGTCCCCGCCCATCGCCGTGATGAACGCATTCGTTTGGTAGGCCCGTCTTCGATAGAGCGGCGCCGATGCTGCGTCTACCTTTCCAAGCTTAAAGTTGTTGGGGGTCGCGCGCGTCGACGTCGCTCCGCAGCAAAGTCTATAAGCCCGCCAAACGTCGATCAACTTCAAAAAATCAATTGGGTTCATGGGATCGTCAGCACGATCTTGCCGATGTGGGCGCTCGTTTCCATGCGCTCATGGGCTTTGGCCGCTTGCGCCAGCGGATAAGTGCCGTCGATCGGCACCTTGATGCTGCCTGCAGCGACGAGCGGCATGACCTTTTCTTCGATCGCGCGCGCAATCCGCTCCTTCACGTCGTTCGTGCGAATGCGCAGCGTTGAGCCGGTGATCGTCAGACGCTTCAGCATCACGCGCATGAAATCGATCGTCGCCGTCGACCCCTTTTGAAAGGCGATGTTCACGAGCCGTCCGTCGTCGCTCAGCGCCCGGATATTTTTCTCAATGTAATCGCCGCCGACCATGTCGAGAATGACGTCGACGCCACGCTTGCCCGTTTCGCTCTTTACAACTTCGGAGAAATCCTGCGTCCGATAGTTGATCGCAACATCGGCGCCGAGCGCCCGTGCCGCCGCACATTTTTCATCCGATCCGACCGTGGTGAATACGGTAGCACCGAACGCCTTGGCGAGTTGAATCGCGGTGACGCCGATGCCGCCAGTGCCGCCGTGAACGAGAAACGTTTCGCCGGCTTTCAATTCGCCGCGCTCGAAGACGTTGTGCCAGACGGTGAAAAACGTCTCCGGTATGGCGGCCGCATCAATGAACGAAAGCGTATCCGGCTTCCGAATACAGCAGACCTCGGGGGCGACCGTGTATTCGGCATAGCCGCCACCGGCGACGAGAGCCAGAACCGGATCTCCGATGCTCAGCCTTTCGACACCTTCACCAAGTGCTGCAACGACGCCTGACACTTCAAGACCAGGAAGCTCCGAATGGCCTTTCGGAGCAGGGTAGTTGCCTTGCCGTTGCAGGACGTCGGGGCGGTTGACACCCGCCGCCGTGACCTTGATCAGGACTTCGCCCTTGCCGGGCTGAGGCACGGCAACGTCACGAAGCTGCAAAACCTCCGGCCCGCCTTTTCCTTCGATGACAACGGCTTTCATAACGTCGGGGAGTGTCATTCCGTGTTTCTCTCAATGCGTTGATTGCCGCGAGACATGCACCGTCATGGCGAACCCTGCAAGTCGCGGCCGCGCGCTATGGATCCTCTTCGCAACTCGACCGCGCGTGCCCTGTTGTCTACTGTTACGGCCGAACCTCGCCCCCCGCAGGAGGAACAGTCGTGGACCTTGATGACCTGATGCCCGCGAAGAAGCCGGCAAGCGGCGCAACGATCGGCGAAAGCCTCGAAACATTGTCGGTCGCCGAACTGGAACACCGCATTAAGCATCTTGAAGCGGAGATCGAGCGCGTGCGTCTCGAACTCGACAAAAAAAGAAAGCACGAGGCCGCCGCGCGGTCGCTCTTCAAATCGTAAAGCGATCCCTAAAACGGTCGATCAAATGCCGTCTAACGCATTGAATAATTCGCATGTTGTGCGTCGATCACAGACCGCCGCCATTCGTAAATTTGAAGGCTGCTCGACGGACTGCGCACTTAACCCGCCCTTAAGCATATCGAGGCATCTTCATTTTTGATCCGGGCCATCTGGATTGAAGCGGCCCCTCTGCCGCTTGTTTGACGCCTCCTGTTGACTTTCGGGCCGCTCCAAAATGGGCGGCTCTTTTTTTGCATTGTCCACAGGAGCGCGAGAAAGAAGCGCAACAAGTGCCCCGTTTTGGGCGTTCTTATTAACTATGGTGCCCTACTGTCAGTTCGTGATAGCAACAGCGGACGGGTAAGCGTTTGTATCGTTGAGGGTCATGAGTAACGTATTCAGCGTCGAGAGCGCGCCGCTAGGCGGTGCCACCACGGTATCGTTCGGGGAGCGGTTCCAGTCCTCCGAACATTTCGACAATATCTTCCGGGAAGGCATGGCGCTCGTTGAGCGCACGGCGAGCTACCTGGACGGGCCCGGCCGTAAAGAGGCCAAATCCCTGCAAGGCGGCGCCGGTGTCCTCTACGCGACGGAGAGCATGCGGCTGACGACGCGCCTGCTCGACCTTGCGTCCTGGCTGCTAATCCGCCGGGCTCTTCGGGAAGGGGAAATCACCGACGATGAGGCGCAGAAGAAACGCCGCCGTGTGAAGCTGCAGGCATTCGGCCGGCCGTCGCACGTCAAGGGCTATTCGGATCTGCCGCAAGGCCTCAGGGGCCTGATCGAAGAAAGCTTCGCGCTGCACGACCGCATCTCGCAGCTCGATCGCGCCATGATGAAAGCGCCCGAACCCGATACGATCTCGAAACAGGCTCCGAACCCGGTCGCGCAGCAAGTCGGCTTGCTGGAACGCGCCTTCGCGAGCAAAGTCAGTTGAGTTGTCATACAACGTGACAAGCAAAAGGCCCGGTTCGACGCCGGGCCTTTTTATATTTCGAAACTTTAATGTCGATCGCAGTGCAGCGATCAGAACATGCCTTCGAACTTCTTCTTGAAGCGCGACAGGCGCCCACCACGGTCCATCAGCTTCTGGTCACCGCCCGTCCACGCCGGATGCGTGTTCGGATCGATGTCGAGGGTCAGCGTGTCGCCTTCCTTGCCGTAGGTCGAGTAGGTGGTGAATTCGCTGCCATCCGTCATCACGACCTTGATCTGGTGGTAATCGGGATGGAGATCTGCATCTTTCTTCATGGCATTGAGTCCGGCTGGAAATAGGGTTCTGGCGGCGAAGCCTGCGGAGGCTCCGGCCCTTTAAGCTGCAAAGGGACTGAATTGGCCGGTTGTGTACCCGGAAAGAGTGCCTTGCACAAGGCCAGAAAGTCGCACTGAAGCCGCTGGCAAGCCCGCATGGCAGCGTCCCATTGTCTCTTGAGCCGAGACTTGGCGTCGGGCATGGTCCCGCCCGGCTATAAGGGTCAAACAGCATTGTTGCCCCGAGCGTTGGAATCCAGAAAAGCCGATGAGCAGCGAAGCAGCAGAACAGGGCCGACGGCGGGAGTCGCCAGCGGAGGATAACGCGCGGCAGCGGCAGTCCCTTAAGCCATTGATGACGTTGAAGCCCTTCATTCTGGCGCATAAAGGCGCGTTGTGGGGCGCTATCATTGCCTTGGTCGTTTCGGCCCTGGCGATGCTGTCGGTGCCCTTGGCTGTCCGGCGGATGATCGACAACGGCTTTCGCGCCAACGACCCGGCCCTGATCAACAATTACTTCATCACGTTGATCGGCATCGGCCTGCTTATCGCGATCGCTAGCCCGGCCCGCTATTATTTCGTCAACTGGATCGGCGAGCGCGTCGTCGCCGACCTCAGGACCAAGGTTTTCGCGCAGCTCGCAAAGCTTGGCCCCGCCTACTTCGATCGCAATCATTCCGGCGAAATGATGAGCCGGTTGACCGCCGACACCACGCAGATCAAGGCCGTCACCGGATCGTCCCTCAGCCAGGCGGCGCGCAACTTCATCATGCTCGTCGGCGCGCTGATCATGATGTTCGTATCGAGCGCCCAGCTGTCGTTGCTGGTGTTCATCGCAATTCCGATCATTGTTCTGCCGCTCGTCGGCTTCGGCCGCGTCGTCCGCCGGCTGTCGCGCACCGCGCAGGATACGCTCGGAGATGCCTCCGCTTACGCCGCCGAAAACCTCGCGGCCCATCGGACGATGCAGGCTTACGTCAACGAGAACGCCGTCACCGACCGCTTTCGCGGTGCCGTGGAAAAAGCCTTTGAGGCGGCGCGGCAGCGCATGCGCGCGCGCGCGGCGTTGACCGGCATAGCGATCTTCTTGACGGTCGCCAGCATCACCGGCGTCCTTTGGTACGGCGCATCCGCCGTCATCGCCGGCGAAATGACCGGCGGCAGGCTCGGCCAGTTCGTTCTCTACGCGCTGTTCGCGGCGGGCGCGCTCGCGGAGTTGTCGGAAGTCTGGGGCGAGATCATGCAAGCAGCAGGAGCCGCCGAGCGCCTGTCCGAAATGCTGCAGACGATCCCGGAAATCCGCTCTCCGGAAAAACCTGTCCCGCTTCCGAAGCCGCCGCTTGGCACGGTCGCATTCGAGAACGTCAGCTTCTCCTATCCGACGCGGCGCGACGAGCAATCGCTCGACGACGTCTCGTTTCAGGTCAAGGCCGGCGAGACGGTGGCGCTCGTGGGTCCGTCCGGCGCGGGCAAGAGCACGATCTTCAATTTGCTCCTGCGCTTCTACGATCCGAAGTCCGGAACGGTCCGCGTCGACGGCGTCAACGTCGCCGACGCCGATCTAACCGAACTCCGCCGTCGCATCGCCATCGTGCCACAGGATGTGGCGCTCTTTGCCGATACGATCGCTGAAAACATCAGCTACGGCACGCCCGGCGCGACGCTTGCCGAGGTGCGGCAGGCGGCGATTGCGGCTCAGGCTGATGAATTCATTTCGGCTTTGCCCGGCGGCTACAACTGCAAGCTCGGCGAGCGCGGTACGTCGCTGTCGGGTGGTCAGCGTCAGCGCATCGCAATCGCGCGCGCCATTCTGAAGAATGCCCCGATCCTGCTTCTCGACGAAGCCACGAGCGCGCTGGACGCGGAAAACGAAGGAGCCGTCCAGCGAGCACTCGATGATCTTGTTTCCGGCCGCACGACGCTCGTCATCGCTCACCGCCTCGCAACGGTACAGAAGGCCGATCGCATCCTGGTGATGGAGAAAGGCCAGATCGTCGAAGCCGGCACGCACGCTGAACTCGTGCGTCGCGGAGGCATCTACGCCCGTCTCGCCGAGCTTCAATTCGGCCGCGAAGCAGCAGAGTAATTCGGCGCTGATTGTGACTTGTCATCCCGGGCGAGCCCTTCGCGAGACCCGGGACCCAGACTTCCCACACCGTCATCCCGGCGAAGGCCGGGATCCAGCCAAGCCCCCACATGCGAACTCTTTGCCGGTTGCATGGATGGCCGCCTTCGCGGCCATGACGTTGGGAATGAGATGGTCGCGTAGAATAAATTTCCACTCACGCCTCCCCGCCGTCATCCCCGCGTAGGCGGGGATCCATCCAAGCATCGGCAATCGTGAAAACGTCGGCCTGGGCAGATCCCGGCCTTCGCCGGGATGACGGTGCCAATCGTCCGCACGCGAACGCCGCCGGTCGAAAACTTAACCGCGCATTAATGTCAGTGTGCTGACGTTGATTGCCATGAAGGGATTGACGGTCATCGTTCTGGCATTCGCGATTTTCGCTTACGACATCTCGTATAACAACGGCGAGATTGTCTACGAGATCGCGTTGGCCCTCGGTTTGCGCTAGGGCAACGCCCATGCAAAGCCGAAGGCGAGGGGTCGCGGCGCACGCGACGCTCGCCGCCGCTAGCGGCTTGTCAGCTTCAGCTCGATACGCCGGTTCTTTTGGTAGGCTTCCTCGGTGTTGCCCGGATCGACGGGCTGGAACTCGCCATAGCCTGCCGCGACGAGACGGTCAGGCTCGACGCCACGTGACACCAGATATTTGACGACAGCCGAGGCGCGCGCCGTCGAAAGCTCCCAGTTCGAGGGGAATTGCGGACTTGAAATCGGCCGCGCATCCGTATGTCCGTCGATCTGCAGCGCCCAGTTGATGTCCTTCGGAATTTCTTTCTGCAGCTCCAGGATGGCCTCGGCGATCTGATCCATCGCCGACATGCCTTCCGGCGTCAGCGTTGCCGAACCCGACGGGAACAAGACCTCCGATTCAAATACGAAGCGGTCGCCGACGACGCGAATGTCCTTGCGATCTTTCAGGAGCTCGCGCAGTCGCCCGAAGAAATCGGAACGGTAGCGCTTCAGTTCTTGCACTTGCTGCGCCAGGGCCGCGTTGAGCCGCACCCCGAGATCCTTGATCGTCTTGTCGCTTTCTTCGCCCTTCTTCTCGGATGCGTCGAGCGCGTCGTTCAATGCCGCGATCTGGCGGCGCAGCGCAATCAGCTGCTGATTGAGCAGATCGACTTTGGACAGGGCTTCAGCGGAAATGTTCTTCTGCGAGTCGAGTTCGGTGCTGAGACCAGAAATCTTGCCTTCGGCGGCTTTGGCGCGCTCGTCGGCTCCCGCGCCGGCGCCGCTGAGCTTCTGATTGTCGAGCTTGAGGCTCGCGATCGATGCCTGCAACACGGACAGCTCATCCTGCGACGACTGCGATTTGCTCTTCTCCATCGACAGCATCGACGTCAGCTCGGTGATTTGCCGCGTCAGCCGCTTCAGCGCCGAATCCTTGCCTGAGGCTTCCTCGGCGGAAAAGTACTGCGCGATCATGAAGATCGACATCAGCAGCGTGACGACCAGCAGCAGCGTCGAAAGCACGTCGACGTAGGCGGGCCAGAACTCGCCGTACTCGCCAGTGCGCCGGGAACGTCCGCGCGCCATCCCGTCAGCCTCCGCGCTTCATGGCGTCGGCGAGGTTCCGCAGCATGCTCGCGACCTCGGCCTGCTGTTGCGCCTGTTCGTCCACCCATTCGCGGACGACTTTCTGCTCCGAGCGCATCTGCGTCACGAGTTGATTGACGCCGCGCGCCAGATCGCGAACTTCCTCCTGCGATTTTTCCGATTGTTGAGTCAGGACGCGAGGCGGCACCACCGGCTGTTCGCCGAGGCGAGCCGTGAAATCTTCGAGCGCCCGCTGCATGTCGGTCACCGCGCCGATAAGCTGACGGCTCACGTAATCACCGGACGACGTCGAAACACCGCCAGGAGTCAGTTCCGTGATGCCCGAGAGCCATTCTTCCAATTCGTTATAGAACCGGTTGTGGGCGTGGCTGGCTTGCAGTTCGAGGAAGCCGAGGATCAGCGAGCCCGAAAGGCCGAGTAGCGAGGACGAGAACGCCGTGCCCATGCCTTTCAACGGCGCCGAAAGACCGGCTTTGAGATCGCTGAAAAGCTGCACGTTGTCGGAGGCTTTCGTATCGAGCGTATCGATCGCGTGCCCCACCGACTGAATTGTTTCGAGCAGGCCCCAGAATGTGCCGAGCAGACCGAGAAAGACCAGCAGGCCGACCATGTAGCGGCCGGTGTCGCGAGCTTCGTCGAGACGCGACCCGATCGAGTCCATGAACGAGCGCATGGCGGCCGTCGAAATCGAAATCGTGCCGGTGCGGTCGCGCAGCATCGTCGCCATCGGCGCCAGCAACACCGGCTTGGCGCTGATGGACAGGCCCGGATCGGCGATGCGGAATGCGTTGACCCAACGGATTTCCGGGTAGAGCCGCATCACCTGCCGATAGGCGTAAATGATGCCGAGCGCCAGCGTGCCGACGATGAGCCCGTTGAGGCCGGGATTGTTCAGAAAGGAATGCTTCAGCTGATCGAAAAGGATCGCGGCCAGAAACCCGACAAGCGTCAGGAATATGGTCATTCGCAGCAAAAAGACACCTGGCGGTGTCAGGCGGCGCGAAACCGGAGCGAGTGCCGCGGCATCGCCCGGGCGGATCTTAGCCATTGGTGGTCTCCCGAACGTCCCCCGCGGTCAACAACTGGACCTTAGCGCATGCCTGTCACATCGAAAACGGGCAACATAATGCCGGAGCAGGCAATTTCGGGGCAGGATCGGTCCGGCTCACGCTTTATCGAACAGGATCGCGCCAAATGCCTTGTGAAGCGTCATGTTCGCCGCAAGAATATCCCCGTTTTCAAGGAATTTATCTTTGCCGGCGAGGTCGCTCACCGAGCCACCCGCCTCGCGGACGATGACGATCCCGGCGGCGAGATCCCACGGCTTCAGATTGCGTTCCCAGTAAGCGTCGAAGCGCCCGGCCGCAACAAACGCCAGATCGAGCGCCGCCGAACCCGACCTGCGGATACCGGCGACTTCCTGCATCAGCACCGACATTTCCTTCAGGAAACGCGGATGATTGTCCCGTCCGCGATGCGGTATCCCGGTCGTGACGAGGCAATCGGCCAGCGATTTGCGCGCCGCGACGCGCAACCGCCGATCGTTCATGTAGGCGCCTTTGCCCTTTTCGGCCGTGAAAAGTTCATCGCTTGCCGGATTATAAATGACGCCCGCGATCAGCTGCCCTTCGCGTTCAAGTCCGATCGAAATGGCGAACATCGGGTTTGAATGCAGGAAGTTCGTCGTGCCGTCGAGCGGATCGACGATCCAGCGATGCGTTTTGTCGGCCCCTGCAACTTCGCCACGCTCCTCCATGAGAAAGCCGTAACCGGGCCGGGCTTTGGAGAGTTCGCGAAAAATGATGTCCTCGGCCTTGTGATCGGCTGCCGAGACGAAGTTGGCGGGCCCCTTGATCGAAACCTGCAGGTGCTCGACCTCGCCGAAATCGCGGATCAGGCTGCGCCCGGCTTTGCGGGCAGCAGAAATCATGACGTTGAGAGTAGGCGAGACGTTGATCATTGGGGCGAGGGTCCGGGCATGACGGGGAATGGCCGAACAGTGGGCTCTAGCCGCTCCAGTCACAACTAGCAAGGAGAGCGCCGGGACTTAAGGGCGCACGCGGGCGCTAGGGCCCTTCGCCGACCCGGATTTGATCCGTCCAGGCGGAGGCTTCCTTCTGGGCTTTCTGCCGCTCTGCCCGGGGCAACTTGGCCACCATCGCATCGAGCGTTTTGTCCTCGAAGCCGTGCTTTTGCGCGATCAGACGCCATTTGGCCGCTTCGACCGGATCCTTCTTCACCTTGATGCCGTCAAGAAAGAGATAGGCCATGCGGTTCTGGGCACCCGCGATGCCCTTGTCCGCGGCCGCCTGCATCAGAACCGGAATTTTCGACTCGTCTTTCTTCAAGCCGAAGCCCTGCAGTAATCGGACGGCATAGTCGTATTCAGCGACGGGCAGTCCTTGTTCGGCGGCGCGCGACAACCAGCGTGCCGCTTCGAGCGCGTTTGCTTCCGTGCCGGTGCCCGTTCGATAGAGTTCGGCGACGTCATACTGCGCCTGCGCCAAGCCCTTCTGCGCGGCGTACTGAATGTGTTGGAAGGCGCGGATCGGATTTTTCGGCTTGCCGTCGCCCTTGAGAAAAAGAAGGCCGAGATTGTAGTTGGCTTCGGCGTGTCCCGTGAGGGCCGCCTTTTCGAACAACTCGGCGGCGACCTTGCGATTTTTCTTGACGCCGCGTCCGTCGGCCAGCGCGACGCCCGCCGCGAACGTTCCCGCAATGTCACCGAGTTCTGCGGCTTTCGCGAAGTTCTCGTAGGCTTTGCTGTTGTCCTTCGGAACGCCGAGGCCATCCGCATAGATGCGCCCGATCAACGTATACGCCTGCGGTTCGCCGCGCTTCGCCGCTTCACGAGCGAGTTTCAGCGCCGTTAAATACTGACCCTGGTCGAAAGCCATATAGGCGGCATTGTCGCCGCTGACAGGCGCCATCGATGGAACATTTTTATCGGTGCCGGACGCTGACGGCGGTGCTTGTTCATGGGAGGCGGGCGGCACCGATTGCGGCGGCCGCGACGGCGTGGATTTCGGAACCGTCGTGCTGTCGCGCGAGAACCACGAACTGCTTTCAGCGGCGAGCGGAGATGCGAATGCCTGCACGCAGAGGGCCGCCGCGCCGAAGCGCACAAGCAACTTGCATTGGGAGTGCTTCACTTCACGTCCTCGTACGCCGCGATCGCCTGCGAATAGGCGCGAACCCGAGCGGCCGCCTCGGCGGCAGGCTCATTTCCGTTGATCGCCACGCCGACGAAATCGGCCCCCGCCTTGGCCAATTGACCGGCCTGCTCGACGGTGGCGACGTCGAGGGCGACGCATGGAATCTCGAAGACCTCGCTCCACCAGGAAACAAGATCGAGCTGCCGTTCAGCGGCACGCTGGCGATCCTCGACATGAGCCGGAATCCCGAATGCAACGTAGTCGGCGCCGGATTCGCCGAGTTCCATCGCGTCATGGCGCGTTCGTCCGGCATCGGCGCCGACGATCATTCCGCCTGCTGCCGCGCGCGTGGTTTTGAATTGCCGCACGATATCCGTGCTCCACGAGACGTGGACGCCGTCGGCACTCACGTTCGCAGCAAGGCCTGCATCCGACAGCAAAACAGCGACGCCGCGTTTTTGTGCAAGCTCCACCAATGAGCGCGTCGAAGCAGGGTCGAGCGCCGTCTCGGATTGGGTTCCGATCAACAGGCTTGCAATCGGGGCGGCATCAAGCGCGGCGATCAATAGGGAGCATAAGTCGTCGGCCGCCTCGCGACCGGCAGTGAACTGTAGATATAAGCTGGTCTCGCTCGGCACGTGCATCTCTCCGCATCTGTTGTCCGCTCTTCGAAGCCGATTGCGGCAGAAACAAGAACGGATTTTGTCGCGCCCTTGAGTTAGGTTACACTCGAATAGGGGTCTTCGGGACACAACGCTGTATTTTCGCCGGATTTTTCTTCGCCAGCAGTTTACCAGCACATGCGAACGGGCCATGTTCCGCTTCAGCCCAGTACCTTTCGGCGTTTTTCCGCCACCATGAGGGCCCACCAACTGTCGGTAAACCTGACGTCGGCGCGCTTCTCGCCTAACGGAGCCATTTGGGAATGAACAAGCTCTCCGCTCTCCGCGTTCTCAGTTTCGGTATTTGGGCGTTATGTTTCGCGGGCGGCGGTGTCGCCCTTGCCGCTGACGCTACGTCAGACACGTCTTCAAGCGGCGGCACGACGACGTATTTTCCGCCGTCGAATGCCGCCTCTACAACTACGCCGCCGACAACGGGCGCAATTCCCGATTCGGACAACGCGGCGACGCCCGCCTCTGCGACTGAGCCGACGGCTGCTGCGAAACCCGATGAGACTGCGCCATCGACCGAGCCCACCCCGTCAACCGCCGCCGTGACGCCGCCGTCGGAAACACCTGCGGATGCGAAGTCGCCCGCGGCCGCTTCAGAGCCGGCCCCCGGGACGCCGCCTGCCGCTTCGACAGCGGAAGTCACGCCCACGCCGACGACGCCACCCGAAGCCGCAACTCCGGCAACGGGAGCGTCACCGGCAGCCACGACACCGACGGCCGAAAGCCCGGCCAGCACAGATACGCAACCGGCCGCAGCCGCCGCTGCGCCCGAACCCGTAAGCCCGGTCGTCGAAGCGGCGCGCAAGGCGCTCGCTGATAATTCGCTCGTCGGCAAAAATAATCTCGCGCCGGACGTCACCGCCGCTGCTGACTTTTACAACGCCAGAAAAGCGCCGTTGTGGATCAAGGACGGCCGCTTCAATGAAAAGGCCAAGTCCGTCATCGAAGATTTGCGCAATGCCGATGATTGGGGCCTTGAATCCTCTGATTTCGTCGTCCCGCCGCTCGGCAGCGGTGCCAACGCCGAAGCCCAGGGCTCAGCCGAAGCGCAACTCACGCTCTCGGCTCTCAAATATGCTCGCTTCGCACGCGGTGGCCGGCTCGATCCGATTGCATTGAGCAACATCCTCGATATGAAGCCCCCCGTCAAAGACCCGAAGGTCGTGATGCGAGAGCTTGCCGAAGCATCGCGTCCAGGTGCCTTCCTGCGCGGCCTCAATCCGCATCACGAGGGCTTCGAAAAGCTGCGTCAGGAGCTTCTGAAGGCGCGCGGCAAAATCGAGGCGAAAGCCGAGGAAGAAGAACAGATCGACCCGGCCGAACTCGTGAAAATTCCGCGCGGCCGTCTGCTGCGGGCTGGAATGCGTAACGATCAGGTTGCCCTGCTGCGTCAGCGTCTGAAGGTTCCGGCTGAGAACCCCGATGCCGAGACGCTTTATGATGACGGCCTCGTTGATGCTGTCCGCGAATATCAGCGCGCCAACGGGCTTCTTGCCGACGGCCTCGTCGGCAATCGGGTGCGCGAGTCGCTCAACCGGGCAGGCAAGCCCCCGAAGATCGACAACAACCGGAACACCGACCGCCTGATCGCCAATATGGAGCGTTGGCGCTGGCTGCCGGAGAACCTCGGGTCGTTCTACGTGATGAACAACATCCCCGAGTACGTCAGCGAAATCTGGAAGGGCAAGGAGCGCGTGCTGCGCCAGAAGATGATCGTCGGTCAGCCATCGTGGCCGACACCGATCCTTTCGGCAAAAATGCAATACGTGATCTTCCACCCGAGTTGGGGAATGCCGGACGGCATCAAGGCGAAGGAACTTCTACCGCGTCTGCGGCGCGCCTCGAATTCCGGTTTTGGTTTCTTCGATCAGCTTTTCGGCGGTGCTGGGGCCAGCAGCGGCGGAGCGCGCGTCATCGAGGCTTACAAATTGCAGGTCTATTACAACGGACACAGGGTTGATCCGGATTCCGTCAACTGGAATACGGCCGACATCCGGCGATACAGCTTCATCCAGCCGCCGGGAGCCGACAATCCGCTCGGCCTTGTGAAATTCCGCTTCCCGAACAAGCATGACGTTTACATGCACGACACGCCCGAGCGTGGCCTGTTCTCGCAGACCAATCGCGCGTTGAGCCACGGCTGCATGCGCGTCGGCGAACCGCGCAGAACAGCTGAGGTTCTGCTGCAGGAAGATAAAGGCTACTCGGCGGACAAGGTTGGAGACCTTTGGAACAGCGGCGCCAGTGTTCAGCTCAGCAAGCCGATCCCGGTCTATCTGGTCTACTTCACCGCGCGCGTCGAGGAGGACGGCCATCTCGCGATGTTCTCCGACATCTACGGCAACGACAGCCGTGTGATGTCGGCCTTGCGCGGGCATCCGGTTCGCTACACAGCGCCCGAAGCGCTTGATCCGACCGAAGCCAATGAGCCCGGCGACATCAGCGATGCCGGTTCGGATGATCTTGATGATCAGCCGCCGGCTGCCCGCAGATCTCGTAACAACAGGGCTGCGTCTGCCAGACCGCGAAATAATAAGCCGCCGACCACGCTTCAGGATGCGCTCTCGAACATCTTCCTGAACTAAAAACCCTGCACGTCATGGCCGCCCCCGAGGCGGCCATCCAGGGACAGCACTCCACACTTTCCGGTTAGGTCTGGATGGCCGGGTCATCAAGCCCGGCCATGGAGTAAGTGGCGCAGAAGGTTCGCGCCCGCGATGCTTCGAAACGAAAAAAGGGCGGCTTCGAGCCGCCCTTTTGCATGTCTAATGGGGCAATCCGCTAAGCGGCTTTCTCCTGCGTCTGGCTCCATTTGCCGAGCGCCGCTAAGCCGTTCATCTTGGCGCGATGCGTGAAGGCACGCTGTCCGGCGGCAACGTTTTCGGGCTTGCCGCTCCAGGCCTGGATGGCTGCAGCCTGCAAGGCCCGGCCATAGGAGAACGTCAGCGACCACGGCAGCGGACCCGCTGCGTTCATCAGCGACAGATGCTCCGTTGCAGCCTCGTCCGACTGGCCGCCCGAAAGGAACGCGATGCCCGGCACCGCTGCCGGAACTGTTTCCTTGAGGCACTTGATCGTCTTCTCCGCGACTTCTGCGGCGCTCGCCTGCTTTTTGCACTTCTGGCCGGCGATGATCATGTTCGGCTTCAGCACCATACCTTCGAGATTGACGCGCGCATCGTAAAGCTCGCGGAAAACGGTGCGCAGCGTCCACTCGGTGACGCGATAGCACTCGTCGATGTCATGCGAGGCATGCGCCCCGTCCATCAGCACTTCCGGTTCGACGATCGGCACGATATTGGCTTCCTGCGCCAGAGCCGCGTAACGGGCGAGCGCATGAGCATTCGCCTTGACGCAGTTCCAGGTCGGGCAGCCGTCGGCGATCGTGATGACGGCGCGCCATTTCGCGAAGCGTGCGCCGAGTTTGTAGTAGTCCGCGAAACGCTCGCGCAGTCCGTCGAGCCCTTCGGTGATCGTCTCGACCTTGGACGTCGGGCCGGCGAGCGGCTTGGCGCCGAGATCCACCTTGATGCCGGGGATCGATCCAGCCGCCTTCATAATGTCGACGAGCGGCGTGCCGTCCTTGGCTTTCTGTCGGATCGTCTCGTCATAGAGAATGACGCCCGAGACATGGTTCTTCATCGCATCGGTCGAGCGGAAGAGCATCTCGCGATAATCGCGGCGCGCGTCTTCCGTCGAGGTCAGGTTGATGGTGTCGAAGCGCTTCTTGATCGTGCTCGTGCTTTCGTCCGCGGCCAGTATGCCCTTGCCGGGCGCAACAAGAGCGCGGGCGATGTCTTCGATTTTTTCGCTCATACTTGTCTCCGTACGGCCGATTATAAGTTTGTACTACTAACGACAACGGGCGCCGTTCAATGGCGCCCGCTCAATTTTAGCTTAGATCAGCTTGCTCATCGCGACGGCGGTATCCGCCATTCGGTTCGAGAAACCCCACTCGTTATCATACCACGAGAGCACGCGCACGAATGAGCCATCCATGACCTTGGTCTGGTCGAGATGGAAAATCGACGACCGGCTATCGTGGTTGAAGTCGATCGAAACGTTCGGTTGATCCGTAACGCCGAGAATGCCCTTGAGTTCCTCGGACGCGGCCCGCTTGATTGCCGCGTTGATTTCATCCTTCGTCGTTTCGCGCTTGGCGATGAACTTGAAATCGACGACCGAAACGTTTGGCGTCGGCACACGGATCGACGTGCCGTCGAGGCGGCCGTTCAGCTCCGGCAGCACCAGACCGACGGCCTTGGCGGCGCCGGTCGAGGTCGGGATCATCGACATCGCAGCGGCGCGGCCCCGATAGAGATCCTTGTGCAGGGTATCGAGCGTCGGCTGATCGCCGGTGTAGGCGTGGATCGTCGTCATGAAGCCTTTGTCGATGCCGACGAAATCGTTGAGCACCTTCGCCACCGGCGCCAGACAGTTCGTCGTGCACGAGGCGTTCGAGACGACGAGATGATCCTTCGTCAGCTTGTCGTGGTTGACGCCGTAGACGACGGTCAGGTCGGCGCCGTCTCCCGGTGCCGAAACGAGCACGCGCTTGGCGCCGGCGTCGAGATGCGCCTTCGCCTTGTCCCTTGCGGTGAAGATGCCGGTGCATTCGAGCGCGATATCAACGCCCAGAGCCTTATGCGGAAGTTCGGCAGGATTTCTGACGGCGGTGACCTTTATGGGGCCGCGGCCGGCGTCGATCGTATCGCCCGAAACCTTGACCTCCTGCGGGAAACGGCCATGAACGCTATCGAAGCGCAGCAAATGTGCATTCGTTTCAACCGGGCCGAGATCGTTGATGGCGACAACCTCGATGTCGGTGCGTCCGCTCTCGATGATCGCGCGCAGCACGTTGCGACCGATGCGGCCGAAACCGTTGATCGCCACCTTCACTGTCATTCTTGGAAATCCTCCGGATCACGAAGTTGAAATGGGCGCAGACCCTGAAGGGTTTGCCGCCGGACCTTTTCTCAGTCTCACAACAATTTAGGGGGTCTTTAACGTGAGGGAATAGGAGTCTGTCAATGTGGCAAGGGTCAAATGCGTTACGGCTCGTCTTCAATTTTTTGCTGGAATGCGCTGGAACACGCTGACGTTTATTGACGGCGTTTACGATACGCACGTAACGTACGTCTCAGACTTTTCGTGATATCCGCGTCAATCGTGTCGCCCGAAAGGGCGTTGAGAGGCCATGACTGTACGCAACACCGCGAAGATCAAGCGGGCCGAAGATGTGAAACCGGCCCGGAAAGCCGCCATTGATGGTGACATCCGGGCGGAGAATATGCGGCTTCGGTCGGAGCTTGCTACCGCCCGGCAGCGAATTGCCGAGTTGGAGCAGCGGACGTCCGATGCTCTGAACCGGATTGATTGGGCTCTCGATTCGCTTCATAACCATAGCCAGGGTGATTGAAGTGCGCGTCGTTCGACCGGGAGGGCGGCGTCGCCGTCGAGGCTAGTTGGCTCACGTTGCGATCAACTTCAACGGGCGGAGCTATCGTTTCGCGTGCAGCGAGAACGAGGTTCAGCGCCTTGAGGAAATCAGCAAGTACGTGACCGCCAAACTCGAAGAACTGACCCGCGAACACGGCAATATCGGCGATGAACGATTGATGCTGATGGCCGCCATCATGGCCGCCGACGAGCTGTTCGATGCCCGTTCTGACATTGACGAGCTGCTGGAAGGCGGTTCCGAGGACGCCCAGTCTGTGTCGGACCGTCGCCGGGCTGCGGCCGGCTGAGGCGGTATTCTCGCCATTTTCCCCATCCTGAGCGGTGTCGGCAGCGTCGCTTCCCGCCTGAAATATAGATGGGCTCTGGATTTTTGGGGTCCGCTCGCCTAACTCTTTTGGTGCTGCGGGGCTCGTCAGGGGCAATATGACCCGGGGGCCTATAAGATCCGCACGGGCGCTGTCCCTGACCGGAGCCGTGGCTTCGGACACACGGTGCCCACCTACGCTCGTAGGGACCACGCGGGATCATGATCCCAACGGCCTTCGCGGCACTTTGATTCCTTTAAGGTAAGGCAAGGGTGAACGAGACAAAACTCAACGCCAAGAAAGAGCTGCGTGCAGCAGCCATCGAGCGGCGCAAGGCAGCCTTTGCGCGTCACGGTGCGGAAGCAAGCCGCATGATCGCCGCGCATGGTCTCGATTTTATCGGCGTCAACGCCGGTTCCGTCGTTTCGGGCTTCGCCGCCATCAACGAAGAAATCAATCCGGCGCCGCTGATGACATGGCTGCAAGCTGAAGGTTTTCGCCTGGCCCTGCCGGTCATGCAGGGAAAAAGCAAACCCTTGCTGATGCGCTCATGGACGCCGGGCGACGCAATGAACGTGGCGGCCTGGGGCATTGCCGAACCGCTCGAAGACAAGCCATCGGTCGATCCCGACGTCGTGCTGGTGCCGCTTCTTGCCTTCGATGCGCGGGGCTATCGTCTCGGATACGGCGGCGGCTTCTACGACCGCACGCTGCAACGGTTAAGAAAATTGAAACCGGTCGTCGCGGTCGGCCTCGCCTACGACGAACTAAGGGTCGACGCGGTACCGGTCGAAAGCTATGACGAACGGCTTGATTGGGTGCTCACCCCGTCGGGTCCACTCCACTGCCTCGATTCCTAATCGGACTATTTGATGCGTCTCTTGTTTCTTGGCGATATCGTCGGTCGCCCAGGTCGAACCGCGGTTTGCGATGCGCTGCCGGGTCTTATCTCGCGTTATGCGATCGATTTCGTCGTTATCAACGGCGAGAACTCGGCTGGCGGCTTCGGGATCACCGAAGCGATTTTCAATGATCTCCTCGATGCCGGTGCCGACTGCGTGACGCTCGGCAATCACGCCTTCGATCAGAAGGATACGCTGGTTTATATCGAGCGCCACGATCGCCTGATCCGCCCGCTCAACTATCCGAAGGGAACGCCGGGCCGGGGCACAACACTCCTGAAGGCCAGGAGCGGTGCCGACGTTCTGGTGATCAACGCGATGGGCCGCGTCTTCATGCCGGAGCTCGATTGTCCCTTCCGCGCCATCGACGCCGAATTGACGGTCTGCGCGCTGAAGCAAGGCGCCGACGCGATCCTCATCGATTTTCATGCCGAAGCAACGAGCGAGAAGCAGGCGCTGGGTCTCTTCCTCGATGGACGAGCGAGCGTCGTCGTCGGAACCCACACGCATACGCCGACCGCCGATGCCCGCGTTCTCCCCGGCGGCACCGCCTATATGAGCGATGCCGGCATGTGCGGCGACTACAACTCGGTTCTCGGAATGGACAGTGACGAGCCGATCAACCGCTTCCTGACCAAAATTCCGCGCAGCCGCTACGAACCGGCCACCGGACCCGGCACGCTTTCCGGCCTGCTGATTGATATCGACGACGCCACCGGCCTCGCGACCCGGGCTCAGCCTTTGCGGCAGGGGCCACACCTGCAGCCCGCCACGCCGGACGTCTAAGCAACACGGCGAGGCTTGACCGTCGCAATCGGAGCCGCGAAAAGGAGCGGCAACCCGCAGAAACAAGACGTACGACGGACAAACCGATGGCCGGCCATTCGCAATTCAAGAACATCATGCACCGCAAGGGCAAGCAGGACGCCATGCGCGCCAAGCTCTTTGCGAAACTTGCCCGTGAAATCACCGTTGCCGCTAAGTCCGGAACGCCGGACCCTGAGATGAACGCGCGCCTCCGCCTCGCCATTCAGGAGGCCCGCGCCGAAAACATGCCCAAGGACAACGTCGAGCGGGCGATCAAGAAAGCGCAGGGCGCCGACCTCGCGAACTACGAAGCCGTACGCTACGAGGGCTACGCGCCGGGTGGAGTGGCCGTCATCGTCGAAGCGCTGACGGATAATCGCAACCGCACCGGAGGCGTCGTCCGCAGCGTCTTCACGAAGTGCAATGGCAATCTCGGCGCTACGGGCTCCGTCAGCCATATGTTCAACCACATCGGCGAGATTACCTATAAGCCCCAGACGGGCTCGGCCGAAGCCGTGCTCGACGCGGCCATCGAGGCTGGCGCCGACGACGTTCAGTCCGACGACAACGGTCACGTCATCGTCTGCACATTCGAGTCACTCGGGACCGTTGCCGCCGCTCTCGAAAAAACGCTTGGCGAAGCCCAGAGCGTCAAGGCCGTCTGGAAGCCTAACCTCACGACGCAAGTCGATGAAGACAACGCTCAGACGATCATGAAAATGCTGTCGGCGCTCGAAGACGACGACGACGTCCAGAACGTCTTCGCCAACTTCGAAATCTCCGACGAGGTCATGAAGAAGCTGACCGCCGCCTGACCGTTGTCGGCAGGCTACGCATCCGGATTTTTCCAGCCTATTTTTGAAGCGCTCTAATCGGCCCTTAACAGGCGGGCCTAAAAAGGAATTTGAGGCTCCGGCAATCCCGGCTGCAAGCGTTTTGCCTCGCGTGTGGCGGCAAAAACGCTCTATGATCGAGTGCGTACCGGTCGCGTAGGAGACGGGCATGTCGGCGGAGGGGCGGGCGATAGGCAGAGGCCGGTTGCGTATCGGTCTCGTTGTCGTTCAGGGGATTGGCGATACGGAACCCGGTTCCTGTATCAACGCGGTCCTCGATACGCTTGCCGCCAGCCGCCCCGGCTACATCGTGTCTCCGACGACCGAGTTCAATCGCGTTGCCGAGCCCGGCATCGCTGACCCGCCGCCGGTATTTCCAGTCATACGCCGTGGCGCGCGCCACACCAGCGGCGTCGACATCGAAGCCGTCGAAATGCATTGGGCCGATCTCACCGAGATGGGTCCGGGGCGGCTCGATACGGTGCTGGCGTTCTTCCGCGTGATTTTCGAATCCCACCATCTCGTCAACGCCATGCTCGACCGGTCAATGGGTCTCGTCGCGGCGACCGTCCGCGCCATCCTCTGGACTGCGGCCTGGCTGCTGCGCGGCCCGATTGCGGCGCTGACCGTTGCGACGTCTCTGATCTGCGCCGTCTATCTTTACGAGCCGAAATGGTTGGGGCTCGAACGCTTCGCGGCCGGAGGTCAATTCATCGCCGTGCAGGCAGCCTTGCTCGGAGCCGCGCTCTACCTCGGCTATCGCATCCTCAAAGCGCAGGATTATTCCTGGTACGACGCCACGTTCTGGCTGGTGCTGACGAGCGCGCTGCTGATCGTGCTTGCCGCTAACGGCGCTTTGATCGCGGCCACCGATCTCTTTCCGCCGCTCAAGCTGCGCGGCCCGCCGCTTGCGCTCGCACAAAGCAGTTGCCTGCCGAGTGACCCGCTCGCCGCTTGCTACGTCAACGGACTTTATCGCGTCATCATCTATGGCTGGCGCTTTTGGGGCCTCCTGATCGTCATCGCGGCGTGCCTGTTGCTGACCGCGCTGGGCCGCTCCCGCAAATCGGGTGATCCGTCCCGCTTGGCGGCGATCTCGACGAGCATCGGCATCCTGATCATGCAGTTCCTGCTCTGGACCACGCTCGTCGTCTCGATCATCTACACGATGCTGACGCGCGCCGAGACCGGATCATCGCTGCACGTCCTGAAAGACTCGATCCTTGCAGCCGTGCACGACAAGTCGATCAATGCCGACAACCCAATCGTCCAGGCGCTGCAGGTGCCGGACCTGAAGCTCGAATGGATCGCCCGCTTCAAGTTCATCTACGCGGCGGCGGCGTTGACCGTTATGGCCTTCCTCGTCGGCGCTTGGCTGATCATGCGCGTCCGCCGCCATCGCGCCCGCGTCGGGTCCGACAATCTCGAACGCACGGCGCGGGAGATGCCGCGCCTGCTGTTCAGTCCATGGCTCACGGCGCTTCTGATCGGTGCTTTCGTAATCGTGTTGACGTTTGTGTTCTTCCAGCCGGAAATGGAGCAGAGCCGCGCCTTCGTGACGTTCCGCAGCTTCGTCCTGCCGCTGGCTGCCGTCGCGGCGCTGATCGTGCCGCTGTCGTTCGGGCGCAGCGTCGCGAATATCATCCGCATCGCCCGCGATCTGATCGATCACAATTACCGCCCGAGCCTCGAAGCCGCGTTTGTCTTCATTCCGGCGCGCTTCCGGCCAGCCTCCGAACTCCCGCGTCGCACCCGCATTCAGGAGCGGTTGAAGCTCCTTCTCAAGACCTTCGTCCAGCATCAGGGCTATGACGGGGTCATCTTCCTGGCTCACAGCCAGGGAGCGGTTGTCGCCTACGATTATCTGCACAACAACGGCCCGGCCTACGCCGAACTCGGGCAAGCGGCTCCGGCGCTGCTCACGTTTGGCTCGCCGCTCGGCAGCATCTACCAGAAGTATTTTCACGAATATGCCGCATCGCGTCCAACCCCCGTCGGCGTCGCGGCCCGCCTGAAATGCTGGATCAACCTGTATCGCGTCGATGACTACATCGGCGGCAGCATCGTCGCCCCGTCGGGCCTGCGCGTCGATAATTACGTCCTCGGGCCGGGGGGTCATACCGGCTACTGGACCGAACCCGAAGTCGCCGAAGCGCTTGATGCCATTCTGACCGGCAAGGTGGCTGATGCCACGAAGCCACCGCCGTTGCCGCCGATGCTCGCCCCGCCTTCGGCCTCGTATGCGGTTCGTGCTATGCGAAATGCATGAACGGACGAACGATTCGCATCATCGGCATTGATCCCGGCCTCAGGCGCACGGGCTGGGGAGTCGTCGAAAGCGACGGGGTGCGGCTCGTCTACGTCGCCTCGGGCGTCATCACGCCGCCGAAGGACGACGACCTCGCCTACCGGCTGTCCGCGCTGTTCGATGAAATCACCGGCATCATCCAGAGCTTCAGCCCGTCCGAGGCGGCCGTTGAGGAAACATTCGTCAACGAGAACCCGCGCTCGACGCTGAAGCTTGGTCAGGCGCGCGGCGCAGTTTTGCTCGCGCCCGCCCGTCTCGGACTGCGCGTCGCCGAATACACGCCGAACCTGATC
>Ga0256793_1000009_pt1 | contig 191106 bp, 172 predicted proteins | sample MC6MC0944MT_FD_190208 | JGI IMG/M metagenome (GOLD analysis project Ga0256793, IMG submission 190208) | Metatranscriptome of enriched soil aggregate microbial communities from Iowa State University, Ames, United States - MC6-MC0944-MT... | ecosystem: Environmental > Terrestrial > Soil >... | reverse complement strand
GATCGTGTCGCTGCTCATGATCGGATTGGTGGAATGCGTTTGCAGATAGAATTGCGACTCCACCGTCTTTACGTCGTGCAGAAGCACATCGTTCATCGGCGTCATGCCGCCCTGAATGCTTTCCGGACGGTCGATGATGATCACATCCGGATATTTCTCCGCACATTGCTCTGCGATCGTCGGCGAGTCTGTGTTGATGACGATCTTGTCGATCAGGCTGCAACCCCTGAGGGCATCGAGCGTGTGATGAAAGAGCGGCCGTCCGTCTCCGAATGGCCTGTAGTTCTTGCCAGGCACACGTTCGGAGGAATGGCGCATGGGCATCAACGCCACGAGTCTATGGGTCATTATTTTTCTACCGTACTAAGATTGAGTTGGATGGGAGGCCGGGAAGGCCAAGGCCACCTGATTGGCTCGCCGGTTTGATAGCGAAGCCGCGCTGGAATTGGAATGCGCGACTAGCCGCTGAACGCGAATTTAAGTCTTGCCGGCGGAAACACGCCCCTCGGGCAATCCGCTTCCGACAACTGCAAGCCGGTGGCCATAGGCGCGGCGCTCCCTGGACGCGCCGTCAGCCGATTGCAAGTGTTCGTAATTGATGACCTCGTGTTCGAGCGGGCAAAGGTCCTCGGCGTCGGGAGTCCGGGCCAATTGCGGGAAATAAAAGATTCTCCGCAACTCCGCCGTCACTTCGCTCGGTCCATTGTGCCCTTGGTACGTGCCCAGGAACTGGTTGTATCTGAACGCGAGAATGGATTTCGTTTCCTTCAGCAGCCTGCCTTCACGACCGGCTTGAAGAAAATCCGCGAGCAAATTGGTGGTCAAGGTCCGGATGAAGTCGAAGGCGCCGAAGTGGCCTGTTTTGTCGATCCGGCGCAACGCCATCGCCTCGCGCCGGTAGCGGTTGCGCACGCCTTTCCACGTCTCGTCATGGACGTGAATGATCTCGGCTCGCGACGCATAGGCTATCCACCCGCCTTTTTCCTGAGCCGCTTTGGCCCAAGCGAGATCTTCCAGCCCGGTCAACGTTTCATCGTACGGTTCATCCAGCCAAACCGAGCGACGGACAGCGCAGTTGGCGTTGTTGCAGAAGTAGCTGATCTGCGGGCAGATCGACCGTTCCGGAAACCATGCCTTGAAGATCTGGTGCTCGGAAAATTTGTTGACGTTCTCGCCGCGCTGTTTGCCGTACGTCAGGACCACGCGGTCGTCTTCAAAAGGCTTCGTCAGTTCAAACAGCCAGGTCCGGCGCGTTGGGTAGACATGCGAACTCGCAAACACAAGAATATCGCCCGTCGCGGCGCGGCACCCGACATTGAGCGCCCGGCCGAACGTAAATTCGCGCTTGTCGATCTCGATGACTTCCGCGCCGTGCTTGCGGGCGATGGCGACGGTATCGTCGGTGGAACCGGAATCGACAACGATGACCTCATGCGCGGCCAAGCTCTGAGCGGCAATGCCAAGCAGAAGTTTGCCGATATGCTGCGCTTCGTTGTAGCTTCGAATAACAATCGAAACCTTCATTATCCCCCCAACTCATACGCTGCGGCGGCAAACAGCGCCGGCAGCGGAGTCCTTCCCTTTGAGCCTCCCGTTCCGCGACGGTATGTTTACGCGAGCGGCTGCGAGACCTCAATTGAACATTGCGTTTATGGTGTGGCAGAAGCGCAACCAGATGTCTTTTCAGGGGTAGCACCCAAGACCGACCTGCTCCACAAGGGCCCGTTTAGAGCGAAGCGCTCGCTCACAGCGCAACTCTGGATACGCCGACGCGGATACGCTGGACGCACGGATGCAAGACGCACTTTCAACGACCGTCGAATGCCTCTGGCAGGCAAATGCCGAACTCGGCGAAGGCCTGACCTATGACCCGGCGAACGATCGCATCTGGTTCGTCGACATCAAGACGCGCCGGCTTTTTCGCTTCGATCTCGCCCAGCGATCACGAGCGATATGGTCGATGCCCGCACAAATCAGCGCCGTGACGATGCCGGCGCCGCCGTGGACCTCGCCGCTCGGCGGTGACACGGTTTTGCTTGCCGTCGGTGAGAATGGTTTCGCGTGGCTCGCGATTGACGGCGAGGACGTGCATATCGAATGGATCGCCGATCCTGAATCGCATGTGCCGGGAAATCGCTTCAACGACGGCAAGCTGGGGCCTGACGGACGGTTTTACGCGGGCACGATGGATGACAGCGAAACCACGGCTAGCGGCGGGTTCTATGTCTTGGATGCCGGCGGCCGCGTCGCGCAGCTTGACCAGGATTTTCGCGTGCCCAATGGTCCGGCTTTCAGCCTTGACGGCACGGCGATCTATAACAACGACAGTGCGCTGCGCCGGACCTACGCTTATGATCTCTCATCTGACGGACGGCTTTCGAACCGGCGTCTGCTCCATGAATTCTCCGAAGCCGACGGCTACCCGGACGGGATGACGACGGATCTCGATGGCAACCTTTGGATTGCCATGTGGGACGGACGCGCCATTTTACGGCTCGATCGGAGCGGTACTAAAACCGGCAGCATGACAGTGCCGGTCCAACGCCCGACGAATTGCGTCTTCGCTGGACCACGACGGCTCGTCTTTACATCCGCGGCGATAGGCGTGACGCAGAAGACGGCAATGGACGGCGGGCTTTTTTGTGCCTATCTCGGGCCGCGCACCGCTGACGACGATCATGCCTGGGGGGGCGAACAGTGAGCGCATTTCGAGCCATCAACGGCTTCAACTTCTTCCGCAAGATCGCCAAGAGCAGACCATCCGGTCCGGATGCGCCCGATCGGCTTTTGCAGTTCAAGAATATCCATTCTGGCCAGCGCTGCTTCGTGATGGGCAACGGCCCCTCACTCGGCAAAATGGATCTATCGATGCTGCAGAACGAAATCGTTTTCGGGTGCAACAATATCTTTCTGCTGTTCGACCGGATCGGCTGGCGCCCGCAGTACTATACCTGCGTCGACTCTCGCGTCCTGCCGGACCGCGCTACCGAAATCGATGACATGCTGAAGTCCAATCCGGCGATGCGCGCCTTTTTCCCGTGCATCGTCGAAGAGCACTTCGGCGAAAGACACCGCTATGGCACGCGAACGATTCTCAATCCTGGCCAGAACCGGTCCTTTTTTCACGAGGTGCAAAGCTCGGAGAAATACCTACCGGCGTCGATGTTTTCACGGGATGCCGATCGCTACGTCGTCCAGCCTTTCACCGTTGCGATAACGATGCTGCAATTGGCGGCTTACATGGGCTTTTCCGAAATCTATCTCATCGGCTGCGATACCACGTATCGCGTACCAAAAACGGTGACGTCCGACAGCGGAGAAGCGACGCGCGACGGAGCCCTCGTCTCGACGGCGGACGACGACCCCAACCATTTCGATCCGAGCTATTTCGGCAAGGGGCGCAAGTGGCATGATCCGCGCCCGGAGAAGATGATCGAGCACTATCAACATGCGAAGGTTGCCCTGTCCGGCTCCGGCGTCCAGGTGTTCAACGCGACGGTCGGAGGAGCGTTGGAAGTTTTCCCGCGCGTCGATTACGGCGGCTTGTTTGCCCTTCCGCGTAAGAAGGCGGCTGTCTAAGCGAGATTAGACGCACATAATCAATCGAAATCGACTTTGCCGCTGCGCATCTTCTTGACCTTGCCGCGTACGGTTTTGGATTTGATGCGTTCCTCGCGGGCACCGCGAGACGGCTTGGTCTTGATGCGGGGCTTCGGCCGTTCCAGCGCCTCCAATACGAGCTCTTTCAATCGGGCGCGCGCATCGGCGCGGTTCTGCTCCTGGCTGCGAAAGCGATCGGCCTGAATGACGATGACGCCGTCGGTCGTCAGGCGCCGGCCCGCCAAGCGCTTCAGCTTGCCCAGCGCGTATTCGGGGATCGACCTGTTGGCCGCGAGATCGAAACGCAATTCGACGGCCGTCGAGACCTTGTTGACGTTCTGGCCGCCGGGGCCTGAAGCGCGCACGAAACGCTCTTCCAGTTCCGTTTCGTCGATATCGAGGGTTGGTGTGACGCGCATATCAAATCTGCTTGCGGGAGGCGAAAAATGAAAACCGGTGTTTTAGGTCCTTGGCGATTTCGCGGGCTGCGTTCGTGCCGGGAACGCCGGTAACGCCGCCACCCGGATGCGCGCCCGAGCCGCACAAATACAGGCCCTTCAGCGGCATCCGGTAATTGCCGTAACCCAAAACCGGGCGCGCTGAAAAGAGCTGACCGAGCCCGAGCTGACCGTGGAAGATATCGCCATCAACGAGGCCGAAACGGTCTTCGAGATCGCGCGGCGATAGCACCTGGCGGGCCATCACCGCCGTTTTGAAATTCGGTGCGTATTGCGAAACGGTGTCGATCACGACGTCGGCGAAGGCATCTTTCTCGCGCGGGTCGGACCAGTTCCGGCCATCCGGCAGATGCGGCGCAACATGCTGGACGAAGAGGCTCGCCACATGTTTCCCGGGCGGCGCCAAAGCCGGATCGAGTGTCGATGAAATCATCATTTCGACGACCGGCTGTTGCGACCAGCCGAAGGCGCGGGCATCGAGATAGGCGCGTTCGAGATAATCCATCGTCGGACCGAAGACGATGCCCGCCCGGTGATGCAGACCCATGTCCTTGCCGGGGCGGCAGGTGAAATCGGGAAGCTCGGCCAACGCCACGTTCATACGGAACGATCCCGAGCCGGTCTTGATAGCGAGGAAGGACTCGCGAATTTCTGGCGGCACGTCCGTCGGAGCAATGAGATCGCGGAACAGCAGCTTCGGCCCGACATTCGCGGCAACAACGCGCGCTCGGATCGTCTCGCCCGATTTCAGAACGACGCCGGCCGCACGGCCATCTTCGACAAGCACGTTTGCCACCGGAGCATTCGTGCGAATGACCACGCCGTGCGCTTCCGCCGAACGCGCCATAGCTTGCGTAATCGCTCCCATGCCGCCCTTGGCATGACCCCAATGTCCGGTCTTGCCGTTCACCTCGCCGAAGCAGTGGTGCAACAGCACGTAGGCCGTGCCGGGCGTCGACGGCGCGGCATAGGAACCGACGATGCCGTCGAATGCGAATGCGGCCTTGACGGTTTCGTTTTCAAATCGCCGATCGAGAAAATCGGCGGCGCTCGCCGTGAAGAGTTCGAGCAGCAGCCGTTGATCGTCGGGCGACAAATTCAGCAGTCTGCGTCCGACGGCGCCGGCCTTTATCAATTCGACGATGCCGCCACCGGCGTTCGGCGGCGTGCGTGTGATGAGATCGCGAAGCACGCTGACGGCGCGGCTCAGCTCATTATCGTAAGCCTCCAGCCGCGCGGCATCTTTTTCCGAAAACGCCGCGAAGGCGTCGCGCCTCCCTTTTGCGTCGTAGGGGACGAGCAGTCCGCGCTTGTCATCTACCGGCCAAAAATTTGCCGCCGCGCGTTCTATGATCTCCAGGCCGTAGCGATGAAGATCGAGATCCGCGATGACTTTCGGATTGAGAAGACTGACCGTGTAAGACGCGACGGAATTCGAGAATCCAGGGGCGAATTCCTCCGTTATAGCGGCGCCGCCGACGACGGAATTCTTTTCCAAAACGATGACCGAAAGGCCGGCGCGCGCCAGATAGCCGGCGGCGGTCAAGCCGTTGTGGCCACCGCCGATGATTGCAACGTCAATGCTCCGTTCGTTCATTTCATGCTGTCTCTGGCGGTGGGTTGTAGCGAGCACGTTAAGAATCGACCCTTTCGGCCCGGCGACTTCGGAACAATCCGTCAAAAAGGCCGTTTACGGAGGACCTTCGCTGACATGTCAGGCGCGGACCGTTGAAAAGACTGGTTATCGTTTGAAAAAATTTGTTCATGGACGTTAACCGGCCGTTTATTGCACGCTCCTAGCCTGATTAGATGCAAATGCCACGGTTTTTCGCGCTTTAGCGTTCAACCTCAAGACGGAATCGCGAACCAAAGATGCGCGCCGCAATGACCAGTGCTGTTGCGAGATTTGCCCCGGTCGCCCGTCAGCGCGCTCGCGTCTTGCAGTTCATTGGTCTTGCGGTTGCTTCGGCCGTTCCCGCCGTGCTGTGGGTCATCATCGTCGAGGCAATCGCGGTCGCGATCGGTTCGCCTCTATCGCTGCGCACGCTCATCGTCATGGGAACGGGAATTGCGACGTTCCTGGCGCTTGTCTGCGCGCCGATCGTGCTTCGCAACCACGATTAAGCACCCTCACCCAGCCGACAAGCGATCAGGTGCCGTTCCAATCGCATTGCAGCCGCTGGCAGACACGGCGCTTCCGGCCGCCGACAGTGGCGCATGGGACCGACACGAATCGGCACTGGCGGCAGGAATACGAGGACACGCAGCCGCGCCAACTCCCGCCTTTGCGAAAGTTGCATGTCAACAGCGTCTGGCAATCGCGATTGGGATTGATGGCGCCGCCCGGCCCCTCCTGGGCATCAGCCGTCCAGGCACCGCAAACGGCGGCACCGGCAACGAGGATCGCGAATAGCCAGGTCTTCGACATTTGAGCATGCCCGATTGCACGTGCTCAAAACATCAGCCTATCCCGGCTTCGACGCAAGCCGATGCGAGCAGAAAGTGCCGCCGTGGTTACTCAGCTGCAACGCGCTTCTTCGGATTGACCAGCTCCATGTAATCGTTGAGCAGGGTTTCCGTGATCGCGCCGGGCTTATAACGGTGTTCGCCGATTTCCGAGACGGGCGTCACTTCGGCGGCGGTGCCGGTGATGAAGCACTCGCTGAAGCTGCCGAGTTCTTCCGGCAGAATCGTGCGCGTGACCACCTCAATGCCGCGCGCCTTGGCGAGATCGATGACCGTGCGGCGGGTAATGCCATCAAGGAAGCAGTCGGGGGTCGGCGTGTGGATTACGCCGTCCTTGATCAGAAAGATATTGGCGCCCGTGCATTCGGCGACGTGGCCGCGATAGTCGAGCATCAACGCATCGGAATAACCGGCGCGCTCGGCGCGATGCTTTTCGATGGTGCAAATCATGTAGAGACCGGCGGCCTTGGCTTTCGACGGCGCGCAGGCGGAATCGGGACGGCGGTACTTCGCATGCGCGACCCGAATGCCCTTCAGCCGCAGTTCCATCGGGAAATACGAGCCCCAGTTCCAGGCCGCAATCGCCAAATGGATCTTCGTCTGCTGAGCGGAAACGCCCATCTGTTCGCTGCCGCGCCAGGCCAGCGGGCGAACGTAGCAATCGGAAAGTTTGTTGGCGGCGATGGTGTCGCGGCACGCCTGATCGATTTCGGCGACCGTATAGGGAATTTCGAAATCGAGGATTTTGGCGCTCTCAACAAGGCGCTCGGTGTGCTCGGTCAGCTTGAAGATTTCGCCCTGGTAGGCGCGCTCGCCCTCGAACACGGAACTCGCGTAATGCAAGGCATGGGTCAGGATATGGACTTCGGCCTCGCGCCAGGGGACCAGTGTCCCATCCATCCAGATCAGCCCGTCGCGATCGTGATAGGGAACGAGGTCGGCCATGCCCGTCTAAGTCCTTCGCTGTGATTGCCGTTGGCGAATTTGGAGTGCCGGTGTATGTCGCGCGGCCTGGAGATCGGCATATGCGGTCATCACCCGGCTATCGAAGACGATTAGCCATCAGACGAGCCGCTCGCAATAGCCCAGGGCCTTCGGCGTCACCGGCGATTTGTCTTGAAACAGAATACGATCGGGGCCAATAAGTCAACATGGCTGACATAAACTCCGAAGGCGCCGGGCGCCAGCGCGCGGAAATACCCCAGCTGACCGGGTCAGAGGTTCTCACCGACGACGGACGGCCGGTTATTTCCCCCGACCTCATTTCCTGCGTGGAGCTGTTTTACTTCGCGTATCGCGATTTCACGTGCGACCCCGACACCATCCTCGAACAGTATGGATTTGGGCGCGCGCACCATCGGGTGCTGCATTTCGTGCACCGGAACCCGGGCCTGAAGGTCGCGGAATTGCTGGATATTCTGAAGATCACGAAACAATCACTGGCGCGCGTTCTGAAACAGCTCGTCGACGAGGGCTTCGTTATTCAGCGCGCCGGCAGCGAAGACCGGCGCGAACGCCGTCTCTATCTCTCCGCCAAAGGCGTGCGTCTGACCGACAAACTGACACAAATACAGGTCAAACGCATCGAAGGAGCGCTCGCGGCGCTCGGTCCGGGGGCAGATGCACTCGCGCGTCAGTTTCTTTTCGCTATGATCGCCGAAAAGGACCGGCCCCAGGTTGAAATTCTCATCAAGGGCCAACGCGCGGATGCCGCCGGAGCGCCCGGAAGGAGCGAATGAGAGGGTCTCTCCAATGATGCAGGAACGAGCCGAGCCGCTTGCCGACAACGCTCCGCACATTCTCGTCGTCGATGATGATCAAAAGATCCGGGCACTTCTCGGCCGCTTTCTGAAAAGCAACGGCTTCCGCGTGACCGAAGCCGCCGATGCGGCGGCGGCGCGCGCGTACATGCGCGGGCTGGCGTTCGATCTGGTGCTGCTCGACGTGATGATGCCGGGCGAATGCGGTTTGACGCTGGCGCGCGATCTCAAGGCAACGCGCCCCGTGCCGATCTGTATGCTGACGGCGCTCGCCGATGCGCAGGATCGCATTTCGGGCCTCGAAGCCGGCGTTGAGGATTACGTCTCGAAGCCGTTTGAGCCGCGCGAACTCCTGCTGAGATTGCGCAACATTCTGCGGCGGGGGCAAGCGCCCGCCGCGACTCGCGATGAAATCCGCATGGGCGGCTGCGTCTTCAACATCACCCGTGGCGAACTGCGGCGCGACGAGGAGACGATCAAGCTCACCGAGCGCGAACGCGATCTGCTCCGGCTTTTTGCACAGCGCATCGGCGTCGCGGTTCCACGTCATGAGCTTTCGAGCGACGACAGTACGGGAAGCGAGCGCGCCATCGACGTGCAAATCAATCGCCTGCGGCGCAAGATCGAGGCCGATCCTTCGAACCCCGTTTATCTGCAGACGGTGCGCGGCAAGGGCTACATCCTCTATACGGATTGATCGTGAACAACCGCTTCCCTTCTAGAGTGCATGGGCGAACTGAACGGCGATGGCGGTCATAAACGAAACGACCTCGGACGCCGACAGCGTGCAATCGCGCTATCGCCGCTTTCGTGAGCATCCCCTGGTCGTACGCATCTTCGGCATTGCCGGCGACATGCTGCCGAAGGGCCTCTACGCGCGAGCGCTGCTGATCATCATCACGCCGATTGTGGTGCTTGAGGGCGTCATCGCCTTCGCCTTCATGGAGCGGCATTGGCAGGCGGTGACGCGACGGCTTTCCGAGGCGACAGCGCGGGATATCGCAGCGCTCATCGAAGTTTACAGCGATCTCCCGAAGTCGGAGAACGCCCAGAAAATCGTCGATCTGGCGCGCGATCGTCTCAACCTGAAGATGGAGATTCTGCCGCCGGGCGATCTGCCGCCGCCAGGACCGAAGCCATTTTTCCGCCTGCTCGACCGGGCGCTTTCAAACGAGTTGCGCAAGCATGTGCAGCTGCCGTTCTGGATCGATACGGTGGGCGCATCCCATAACGTCGAAATCCGCGTGAAGCGCGACGACGCCATTCTGCGGTTCGTTGCGACGCGCAGTCAGACCTACGCTTCGAACTCGCACATCTTCCTGCTGTGGATGGTCGGATCGTCGGTCATTCTGCTGACCGTCGCGATCCTGTTTCTTCGCAACCAGATCCGGCCGATCCTGCGTCTTGCCGACGCCGCCGATGCGTTCGGCAAGGGCCGGGCCATTCCCGACGATTTCAGGCCGCGGGGGGCGCGCGAAGTGCGTCAAGCGGCCGTCGCCTTTCTGCAAATGCGCGACCGCATCAAGCAGCATGTCGAACAGCGCACGACGATGCTTGCCGGTGTCAGCCATGACTTGAGGACCGTGCTGACGCGCTTCAAGCTGGAGCTCGCCCTGCTCGATGACACGCCGGAAGCGCGCGCGCTTTCGAGCGACGTCGACGAGATGAAGCACATGCTCGAAGACTATCTCGCCTTCGCAAAGGGCGACGGCGGCGAGGACGCCCAGCCGACCGACCTGCCCGAGCTTTTGCAGGAGATCGTCGACGATGCGTCGATTTTCGCGGCAACGATCGATCTCAAGATCCGCAAGAGCAAGGGCAACATCGTGCTGCCGCTGAAACGGCAAGCGTTGAAGCGGGCAATTACCAACCTCGTGACCAACGCCGCACGCTTTGGCGATCACATCGTCATTCGCGTTGCGCCTGAAGGCCAATGGGTGCGTATCGAGGTCGACGATAACGGGCCGGGCATCCCGGAAACCGAGCGCGAAAATGTGTTCCGGCCGTTCTACCGGATCGACCATGCGCGCAACCAGGACGAGGGCAACAGCGGCCTCGGACTCGCCATTGCCCGCGACATCGCGAAAAGCCATGGCGGCGAGATCGCGCTCGGCCAAAGCTCGATGGGCGGGCTCAGGGCGATCATCTCCCTGCCGCAGTAAAATGCGGAATTATTCCGGAATAGCAGAGCGCTAGGCGATTGATACAAACCACACGCGGTCGTGATTTGACTGTTATGTTATGATATTACAGATTTGGTCATCGGTACCGGTGAGTGAGCTATCCAGCTTCAAGGCGTCCTCCAAGCCTATGCGTCTCCGGAAGCCGATCCCGAACGCCGTGGGTTGCCAGCCCAATCGGGAAGCAGCATAGGCCGCGAGCCTTGGAACCGGACGGACCTACCCAGCCCCGTCAATTTCCGAGCTCGCGGCCACGCTTTTGTGCCGCCAGCACGGCGGCCGTCATCAGCTCTTGCAGGCCGTCTTTTTCCCGCATCAAAACCGAAAGCGCGGCGGCCGTCGTACCGCCGGGCGAGGTGACGTTCTGCCGAAGCGCCGAGGGATCACTCTCAGAGCGCCGCAGAAGCTCGCCTGCCCCCGATACCGTCGCGCGTGCGAGTTGCATCGACGTTGCGGGATCGAGACCCGCGGCTTCCCCAGCGCGCGCCAGGGTTTCCGTCAGCAGAAAGACATAAGCGGGGCCCGAACCCGAAACGGCCGTCACGGCGTCGATCAGCGTCTCGTCGTCGAGCCAAACGACGTCGCCGACCGCGCTCAGCAGTTCCTGGCAGAGCCTCTTCTGGTCAGCGGAAACGTGGGCGTTGCCGACGGCGCCGGTGATGCCGCGGCCGATGGCTGCCGGCGTATTCGGCATGGCACGGACGACCGCCATACGCTGCGGCAGATGACGTTCGAAGCTCGATAGCGATTTGCCGGCCGCGATCGACATGACGACGGTGTTGGGACCGGCGTGCTTTGCCAGCGGCGGGAATACGGCATCCATCGCTTGCGGTTTGACGGCGGCGACGATGACGGACGGCGGGACGGGCAGCGCATCGATGAGCGGAACAATGCTTATGCCGTGCTGGCGCGCGAGTTCGGCTGCGTCCTCCGACGGGTGAGGATCTTGCACGATGACATCATCGGGCCGAAGACCACGGGACACCCAGCCTGCAAGAAGCGCCGCACCCATTTTGCCGGCACCGGCCAGCACGACCGGACCATCCAGTGCGAAAGCCATAACTCGAAATACCTCGGGAGGCGGCGACCCGCCGGATTAAGCCTGCCCCTGCGTCTCGAACATCGTCGAAACCAGGGCTTCACGGCTTTCCTTACCTGCCCAAACCACGAACTGGAAGGCCTGGTAATAGCGCTCGCAGCCTTCTAGTGCGGCTTTCAGCATCGCTTCGCACTGGGCGACGGTGGCCAGGTTGCCGTTCAGCAGCAGCGCATGGCGGAACATCACCAGACCTTCCTGGGTCCAGAGATCGAAGTGGCCAAGCCAGAGCTGCTCATTGATCTGCGCCACCAAGCGGTACATCTCGGTCAGGCGGCTTTCGGGAACGCGGAAATCGAAGGCGCAGGCCAAATGCAGCGCTTCGAGATCGTCGCGCCAATTGATCGAGATGTGATAATCGGCCCACGTTCCGGCGACGATGAGCGTCATTTCCTCATCGCTGGCGCGGTCGTGCGGCCAATCGTGGCCATTTGCGAGCTGTTCGATGAGATCGATCGGATTTACGACGCGGTCAGACTTCTGTTCCGCAAATGCCATGTTTATCGATCTCCAGTCCGCTTGGGCGGCAAATGAGTTTCGCGATGAAGCCGTCCGCGCCAAATCAGTAAATGCGCCGCTTTTCGCTGCGCCGGACAAAACCAGACGGCCCGACGAGTCGCAAGCCGACGGCTTTGGCGATTAAACCTTGTCCACGGTGAAAGTGGCGAAGCGCTGGCGCAGACGCGACTGCAATGACCGCAGCGAAGCGAACTGGTGAAAACGAGGGCTATTCTGTGGATGCCACCGGAAATCAACACCGGCGTGTGGAACGTCTCAGGCCGGCTTTAATTTCGCCACGGTGGCTTCGAGTTCGGCGATGCGCGCCGCGAGGGCCTCATTCTCCTGACGAGCCTTTTGCGCCATGTCGCGCACGGCGTCGAAATCCTCACGGGTGACGACGTTCATGTCGCGCAGAAATTTCTCAGCTTGAGCACGGATCACGGTTTCCGTCTCGCGCCTGACGCCTTCGGCCGCCCCTGCGGCTTCGGTCATGAGCTTGGCAAAGTCGTCAAACAGTCTATTCGTCGTCTGGGTCATCATCGCTACCGGGGTCTAAGGCTGAAGCCGACTATGGCGATTGAAGGCGCGGACCGCAAGATCAGAGGACGAACGCAAAAAGGGCGTTTTGGCTCGGCTTGACTTTGCGGGGGCCATCCCAAACAACCGGCGCGGACCGGCTCGATGGGCCAGACTGCAATCTGCGTGGAGCATCAATGACACCGCTTGCCTTTCTGACCTACCCCGACATCAACCCGGTTGCGATCGAATACGGCCCCATCTCGATCAAATGGTACGGCCTCGCTTATCTCACCGGCCTCGTGCTCGGCTGGATTTATGTCCGGCGCCTCGTCACGACGCCGCGGCTATGGTTCGCCGACAAGCCGCCGCTGACGCTCGAGCAGGTCGACGACTTGCTGCTTTACATGACCGGCGCGGTCATCATCGGCGGCCGACTCGGCCAGGTCTTTCTCTACGACCCCGATTTCTACTTCTCGCACCCCGCCGAGATCGTCAAAGTCTGGAAGGGCGGCATGAGCTTTCATGGCGCGCTGATCGCGTCGGGACTTCTGCTGCTGTTGTTCGCACGGCAATTCAAGGTATCGGCCCGCTCGGTCATGGACCTTTGCTGCGCTGCGTCGCCGGTCGGCATCTTCTTCGGCCGCATCGCCAATTTCATCAATTCGGAACACTGGGGCCGCGTCACCACTTCGTCCATCGGCATGGTCTTTCCGAATGGCGGCCCCGAGCCGCGCTACCCCAGCCAGCTCTTCGAAGCGGTGCTCGAAGGTCTCGTAATGTGGTTCATCATTCGCTTCGCCACGCACAAGATGCTCGGCTTGAAGCGCCCCGGCCTCGTCACTGGCATCTGGCTCATCTGGTACGCGATCGCGCGTTCGCTCTGCGAAATCTTCCGCGAACCCGAGGCCTATAACATTTTCAATATCGGCCCGTTCACCGCCGGGCAGGTCTACTGCCTGCCGATGCTACTGATCGGGGTCTATCTGGTCTGGCAGGCGCGCCGCCCGGAGGCATCCGGAAAGGTTTCCGCTTGAGCGATCACCCGAACGCGCATCGCGACACGCCTCTGGCGCGGCAGATCAAGGACAGCATTCGCCGCGACGGACCGATGGCGGTCCAGACGTACATGGCCCGCTGCCTGTGGGACCAGGAGTATGGCTATTATCGCAAACAGCGCGTGTTCGGCACGTCGGGAGACTTCATTACGTCGGCTGAAATCAGCCAAGTCTTCGGCGAACTGATCGGCGTCTGGGCCGGTGTCATCTGGCAGACTGTTTTCGGATCGCCGGAGACGGTCACGTTCGCCGAATACGGTCCCGGCCGGGGAACGATGATGCGGGACGCGATGCGTTCGTCGCGCGTCGTGCCGGGCTTTGCAAAAGCCGTGCGCCCGCATCTCGTCGAAGCCAGCCAGGCGCTCTCTGAATTGCAGGGCGCGACGCTCAGCGATTTCCGCGACAAGATCACTTGGGGCACCAAGCTCGACGAATTCGCGCCGCCGGCCATCATCATCGCCAACGAATTCCTGGATTCCTGGCCGGTGGCCCAGTGGATCAAGACGGCCGATGGCTGGCGCATTCGAGGCGTCTCGCTCGATCCTGCGGGAGAGCTTCAGTTCGACGCGCTCGCCGGCGATTGCCCGCACGATGCATTCGAAGCCTTGCTTCCGAATGCTCCGACCGGAGCCGTTGTTGAGATGCAGCGGCTCGATCGCCTGGCTGAGGCCTTGCAGAGCCTGATGCAGCGCGGGCCTATCGTGCTGCTGCTGATCGACTACGGGCACACCATTGCGGCCGCCGGAGACACGCTGCAGGCGGTGCGCGCGCACAAATATGAATCGCCTTTAGCGTCGCCCGGCGAAGCGGACCTCACCGTGCACGTCAATTTCTATGATCTCGCCTCGACGCTTCACCGCGCCGGGCTGGCGCTTGACGGTCCGGTGACACAGGCGGAATTTCTCGGCTCCGTGGGGATCGTCGAACGGGCATCGCGGCTGATGGCGGCCAATCCGCAGCGGGCCGGCGAGATCGAAACCGGCGTCGCGCGTCTGCTGGCGCCGAACGGTATGGGATCGCGCTTCAAGGTGCTCGCTGCGCGCAGTCCAGATCTTCCTCCGCTGCCCGGCTTTCGCGCGGCGGTTGCCGCCAGCCGGACCTCCGAGCACACCTGAACGGAAGAGACATAGGCCGCATGCTTGCTCCCCGCCTTGCTGACAATCTGCAGAACCTTTCGGGTATCTGGCACGGCTTCTTCACGCGCGACGGCGGTGCGTCGCAAGGCATCTATGCCAGCCTCAACTGCGGACTTGGATCAAACGACGCCCCCGATCTGGTTCTGGAGAACCGATCGCGCGTGGCGGAACATCTTGGAGGCCGGAACGGCGGTGTCGTCACCCTTTATCAGGAGCATGGCACGATCGCGCGGGAGGTCACGGCTCTGCCCGATCGCGCCGCATTGCCGCGCGCGGACGCTGTCGTCACCACGACGCCGGGTTTGGTTATCGGCATTTTGACGGCCGACTGCGCCCCCGTACTTCTCGCCGACGCCGATGCCCGTGTCGTCGCTGCAGCGCACGCGGGTTGGCGAGGAGCGCTCGAAGGCGTCGTCGAGAGCGCCATTCAGGAAATGGAGCGGCTTGGCGCACGCCGCGAGCGGATCCATGCGGCGGTCGGCCCGTGCATCAGCCAATGCGCCTACGAGGTCGGGCCCGAGTTCGAAGCGCAGTTCGTGTCACGCGATCCCGCGAACCAACGTTTCTTCGCGCAGCGCAGCGAGACGTCGCGTCCGCATTTCGATTTGCCGGGATTCGTTCTGCATCGGCTCCGCGAGGCGCGCGTCGGCAGTGCCATCGATCTCGCAATGTGCACCTACGAGAACGAATCGCTTTTCTTCAGCTACCGCCGCAAAACGAAGCGCTTTGAGCCCGATTACGGCCGTCAAATCTCCGCCATCGTCGTGGCCTAATCGCACAATCCACAACGAACTGCCGCGCGATACCCGCGTTTGCAGGAACTCATCGCATTTTGCTAGGGTTGCCATCTGGACTGGCAGTGCTGGGCTGACTAGAGGGATAATAGTTAGTTCCGGTAGTATTGTGGGGGAGTTCAGGCCGCGGGGTAAGGTAATGCCGGCCGCCGGGAAGTTGCGGTTGGACAAGGGGGGACGTCGACGTGACGACCTTATGCTCTGCTCGGACGCGCTCGCGCGGACTGATTGGCACGATCGGATCGGCGCTCGCCGCGTCTGTATTTGCTCTCGGGTTGGGAGGATGCTCCTCGACCCCGAATTTGCTCGGAGGCGGTGCATCGTCGCCTCAGGCATCATTGACGACTCCGGTCACGGCCACTCCCGCCTCGGCGAAAATGGCCAAGATCCAGATCGCGCCGGTCATCGGTTCGCCGGAGAATGTCGCGCACTCTCTGCAATCTGAACTGGCGACGGCCATCGGCCGCAATGGCCTGACCGTTGCGACATCCTCGAACGCCACCAGCGAATATGTGCTGCGCGGCTACATCGTCGCGGCGCGTGAGCGCTCCAAAGCCAAAATTTCCTACATCTGGGACGTGACCGATCAGACCGGCAAACGGGTGCATCGCATTACGGGCGAGGAAGTCGTCGCCGGTGCGGGCAAGGATCCCTGGGCAGCCGTCACGCCTTCGGTCGTGCAGAGCATCGCCGACAAGACGGCCCGGCAGGTGGCAAGCTGGGTGCCGACAAGCGGCAGCATCGTCGCTTCGAACAGCGGCCCGGCCAGCGCACCGCCGCAAGCGCCCTACCAGACGGCTTCGAACGCTCCGGCGCAACCGACGCCGCCGACAACGGGCAGCATCGCGGCCTCCGGTCCAGTCACGGCTGTCGTGCCGCGCGTGACCGGCGCACCCGGCGACGGCAGCGCCGCGTTGACCACCGCTATCCAGCGCGAATTGTCCAAAAACGGGCTGAACCTTGCGAATGCGGCCGGTGCCAACTCCTATAAGGTCGAGGGCAAGGTCGCGATGGGTCAAAGCAAAAACGGCAAGCAGCCGATCCAGATCGACTGGAACGTGATCGATCCGACCGGCAAGAAACTCGGGACGGTCTCGCAGAAGAACGAGGTGCCGCAGGGCTCTCTGGATGGTGCCTGGGGTCAGACCGCCGACGCCGCGGCCGCTGCGGCCGCCCAAGGGATCATCAAGCTGCTGCCGGCTAAAAGCGTAAATTAAGCAAGCCACCGGCGAGGCAAAGCGTCGTTGCAAATTCGGGCCCGGACGGTTGAATCGTCCGGGCCCAATTGCTACAAGCCCGCACATAACGAACGTTTCTGGAGCGCATATGCCTTTCGACACCAAAGGTGAGGACGCTCGCAACACTGATGGCCGAGGAAAGCTCGACGTGAAAATCGTCGCGGGAAACAGCAATCGGCCACTCGCCGACGCGATTTGCGCCCACTTAAGGCTGCCCATGACCAAGGGGCAGGTGAAGCGCTTCGCGGATATGGAAATCTTCGTCGAGATTCAGGAGAACGTTCGCGGCCAGGATGTTTTCGTCATTCAATCGACGTCCTTTCCGGCAAACGACAACATGATGGAGCTGCTGATCCTGCTCGACGCGCTGAAACGCTCGTCGGCAAGGCGCATCACGGCTGTCATTCCCTATTTCGGCTACGCCCGGCAGGACCGGAAGCCGGGGCCGAGAACGCCGATTTCGGCGAAGCTCGTCGCCAACCTCATCGAGCGCGCCGGCGCCGATCGCGTGCTGACACTCGATCTGCACGCCGGGCAGATCCAGGGCTTCTTCGATATCCCGACCGACAACCTCTTCGCCGCGCCGGTGATGACGCGCGATATCGAGGAGAACTACGGAAATACCGATGACATCGTTGTCGTATCGCCCGACGTCGGCGGCGTTGTCCGAGCGCGTGCCCTCGCAAAGCGGATCGGTGCGCCGATCGCCATTTGCGACAAGCGTCGCGAGCGGCCCGGCGAAAGCGAAGTCATGAATGTCATCGGTGAAGTCGACGGCAAGCGTTGCGTGCTGATCGACGATATCGTCGACTCCGGCGGTACTCTGGTGAACGCGGCAGAGGCGCTGTTGAAGAACGGCGCGACCGAAGTTTCGGCCTACATTTCGCATGCCGTGCTGTCTGGCGGCGCGGTCAGCCGGATTCAGAATTCGCGATTGAAGTCGCTGGTCATCACCGACTCGATTTTACCGACGGAAGCCGTGAAAGCGGCGAAGAATATCCGCGTCATCTCGATTGCGCCGCTGATCGGCGAAGCGATCCTGCGCACCAGCCGCGAAGAAAGCGTTTCGAGCCTGTTTTACTAGGCTTTTCTATTTCAGTAATTCGCGCCGATCCCAATTTTATCGCGCTGTGCAGGCGACGGCTCTTCTTTGGGCTCCTGAACTACGGGCTTCGTGCTCGCCCTCGACATGCCGAGAAATCGGCCCAGCCGGATGAGAGATTCGGGCAGGACACCGAGATTGAGTAATGTCGCCGTCGTCAGTCCGCCGAGCACGGTAATAGCCATCGGTGCCTCGATCTCGTGACCGGGACGTCCGAGCCCAAGTGCCAAAGGTACGAGGCCAAGTGCCGCCATGAGCGCCGTCATGAAAACCGGAGCCAGCCGTTCGGCAGCGGCAAGGCGGATGGTATCGCTATTCCACTGCCGTCCCTCTTCGTCCGCGACGTGCTCGACGTGCGCCAGCATCATGACCGAGTTGCGCGCGCCGATCCCGAACACGGTAATGAGCCCGACAAGACTGCCGAGCGTCATACCGATGCCGGTCGCAACGATCGCTGCGATGCTGCCGATGAGGCAGAAGGGCAGGTTGATCAACACCAGCACTGCGAGCCCGCGCCGCCGGAAGGCCATCGTCAAGGCCGCGATAATCAACGCAATGCTGACGGTCGTGAGACCGGCAAGACGGATTTGCCCTTCGCGCTCCGCCTCGGCCTGGCCGGCGAACGATACGTAGACGTCCTTCGGCAGGTTCAGCGCCTCGACGCGCTTGCGCGCCGCGCTGACGATGTCGCGCAGCGAATATCCCCGTGCCCCGTTGAACGTCACGGCCACCCTACGCTGAGCACCGGCATGCTGAATGTTCGAGCGGCCGTCGGTGATGCTGATCGACGCAACATTCTTCAACAGTGTTTTTGTGGTCGCATCGCCGATCATCAGTTTTTCAAGCTCTCCAATGCGGCTGCGCGCATCGGGCGGCAGAATGACGACGACATCGACCGTACGCGCGCCATTATAGGTCTGGCCTACGGTCGTTCCGGCAAATGCCGTTTGCAGAGCATCGAGGGCAACCCGCGGCGTCAGGCCATAATTGGCAAGCGCCACCGGATTGAGCCGGACGGAAATGGTCGGGACCTTGGCGCTACGAGGCGCGCGAAGATCGGTGACGCCGGGAATGTTCGCCACCGCGCTCTCGATGTCAGCCGCGGCCTTGTCGAGCGAGGAAAGATTGTTCCCCATCACATTGATGACCACTTGTGCGGTTTCGCCGCTGAGACTTTCGCTGATGCGGTCGCCGAGAAATGTCAGCGTCTCCGTCCGGACCTCGGGGAAAGCATGCAGCGTATTGCGGATGGTATCCTGCGCGTCTTCCTCGCTCACCGTGTGGTTGGGTTTCAATTCGATGTGAAATTCACTGCGGTCGGGGCTCCAGGTGTCTTCGCCCAATTCCGCGCGGCCTATCTGATGCGCAACGGTATCGACGAACGGAAGCTTGTGAAGTGCCTTGGTGATCCGCTCGCCGACAGCAACGACGTCGTCGACCGACGTTCCCGGCGACGCCATTGCCATCTGCAAGACGAAATGGCCTTCGCGGAACTGCGGTAGCAACTCGCTATGAAGATAGGGAACGATGCTGATCGCGGCTCCGGCACTCAACGTGAGTACCAGTACCGTCGCCCACCATGCCCGGTGTACGACCGCAAGGACGCCCGTCTGGGCGACTTTGAGCCACTTGAGCAGCGGCGATTCCTTCGTATCCTCGCTCTTCGTGAGGAATAGAGCACAAAGTGCCGGCGTGACCGTCATCGCGACGACCATCGAAGCCAGGACGGCGATAATGAACGTCAGCGCCATCGGTCCAATGAAGCGGCCCTGGACGCCGCCTGCGAACAGGATCGGAATGAACGCGAAGATAACGGCGAGCGTACCCCAGAACATCGAGCCGCGGATTTCGATTGACGCATCCTCAATGACTTTCAGCCGGTCGGCATCGGGCGGCGCCTGCCGGAGACGCCGGGAGATGTTCTCGATATCGATGATCGCGTCATCGACCAGCACGCCAAGCGCCAGCGCGAAGCCTCCGAGCGTCATCGTGTTGAGCGATTGCCCGAACTCGGCCAAGAGCACGACCGCTGCAAGGAGCGACAGCGGTATAGCCAGGAATGAGATGAGCGACGCCCTGACGCTTCTGAGAAACGCATAGAGCACGATCAGGATCAATCCCGAGCCAAGACCCAAAGCCTTTTCGAGATTACCCAGTGCCCGGACGACGAACGTCGCCGGCCGGTGCAACGCCGGATAGATCGTAATGCCCTGCTTTTCGAGTGTCGGTTTGAGTTCGGCGAGCGCCGCCTCCGTCGCCTTCGTGGCGACGAGCGTATTGGACCCGAACTGTCCCGAGACGGTGATCAGAACCCCCGGTACGCCCATGATCGTCGCGTCGCCGATCTTTGGAGCCGGTGCGATCGTCACCGTCGCGATGTCACCGAGCTTAATGGGCTTGTTGTTCTTGACCGTGACGACCGTTTCCGCGATCGCGCGCGGATCGGGAGACGGCGGCGGCGTCTCGATAGTAATGCGCTGCGCGGATGTTTCGACGATACCTCCACCTCGAAGCGCGATCGCATCGCGCGCCGCGGTCATCACGTCAGTAATCGTCAGCCCGAGCGCCGCAAGCCGGTCGAGCCTCGGCTGCACTTGGACTTGCCGGATGGCGCCGCCATAAATGGTGACACGCGCGATCCCAGGCACAGCCAGCAAGCGAGGCTTGATGGTCCAGTCGGCGATGTCGCGCAACGTATAAGGGTCGACACGGTCTGAGATGAGGCCGAGCTTCAAGACGTCCATCGTGCTCGACGTCAACGGCGTTAGCCGAGGCGGACCGAACCCAGCGGGAAACTTGCCATTGAGCGTCGCCAGCCGTTCGGCAATCCCTTGCCGCGCCGCGGTGGCATCGGCGCTCTCGTCGAACGTGATGAGAACGACGGAAAGGCCATAGATCGATTCCGACCGGACGGAATTGATACCGGGCCCGCCGACGATGGCCGCTTCAATCGGTCGGGTAATGATTTGCTCGACCTGTTGCGGCGCTAAGCCTGGCGCCTCAGTCTGGATCGTGACTTGCGGCGGCACGAATTCCGGAAAGACGTCGAGCGGCGCATTCATCGCCAGCAACGTCCCGGCGACAAGCCAGACGACGGAAAGCAAAGCGACGAGGCCGCGATAACGTATCGACCAGCGGATGAGAAGGTTCATTTCGCGAGTCTAATCCGTATCGTTGCGCGCAGTAGCCCGGTTCGACGCCGATGCCGATGCGGCAGGCTTTGGCTTGGCGGACTGGGGTTCAGACGGGCCATCGTCGTCGTCATCATCGAGACTGCCGGGCTCTGCTTCGCGCGCCAGCAATGTCGACGCGCCGCGGACGACGACGTGATCTCCTGGCGCGAAGCCCGAGCGAACGAGGAAACCGTCTTCGACCGGGGCTTCGAGCGAAACGAGCTTGCGCTCGTACTTGTGCGGACCGCTTTCGACGTAGCACCACGATCTGCTGGCATAGACGACAATCGCGGCATTCGGAATGACGACGCCGGGATCCTGCTGTGGGTTGTCGGCCACGACGCGCGCGCGGTCGCCGGCCCGCAGACCGGGGCCGGCAGGAATAAGTCCGAAGAACGAGACGCCGGGCATCGCGAGATTACCCGAGGGTGCCACCCAGATGGGATCCACATTCGTTTCCGTTCCGCCGCTCAGCGCCATCACGCGAACGTTGTTTGGCTTACCGCCGGTCAAGCCCGGAAAATCGAAGCGCACGATGGCGCGCGTACCTGCACTGATTTCGGCCATAAGCTTTTGTCGCGCATCAACGCTGAGAAACGGAGCTTCATCGCCCCATGTCTGCTGCAGCCGTGCCTGTAGCAGCTTCAGATGCGAAGCATCGACACCCTCCTGCTTTACGGCATTCGCGAGCATCTGTTTCGAGAGCAACGTCGATGTTCGGAAACGGGCGAGCTGGCCGCGGCTGAAATCGGCTGAAACCATTGCCGAGCGAATGTCGGCGTCGAGTTGTAGAAGAGGATCCGGATTGAGGACCGTCGCGACTCCGTCGACCTTTTCGGCATCCTTGGAAGCGGCCAACGTCGCGGTGACGACGACCGGTGGCGGCGGATCGGCTGCGTCATTATCCTTTTCAGCTTCTTCAGAATGCGGCGCATTGCAGCCGACGAGAAAGACGGTTCCAATAACGATTGCCAACCGTGCCAACGTGGCCGCTTTCAAGGGGCCGTCCTCCTGCATCCGGGAATAACCGGTTTTTATTTCGGGATATTTTCCCGATTTTCAGTAGAATGCTCCAAAGATGGGTACCATGCTAGGCCCTTTTTGGCGGTCGCCTTGGTGGCGCTCCCCGGCCAACAAAAATCCGGGAACGATGGGATTTTTACCCTCGCGAAATTTACCGAATGTGGCGATCCAGGTGCAGTTGCAGCGGACCGTATTTTAACGCTGAAATTTGGCTGCGACTCCGAACACGCGCTTCGAAAACTATCACGACGCTGAAATTCAGCATCGACGTCGATTACTAGGCTCCCGGCGACCACAGCCGAAGGCCGGCCGTGCACCAGGTTCGCCAAATTGCTATAGAGGGCATGGCCGTCCCTCGGGCCGCTAAATTCAGCAAATTCTGGAGTTGCGCATGACCATCAAAGGCTGGGCCGCGACAGCAGCGAACCGCCCCCTTGAACCATTCGAATATGATCCGGGCCCTCTCGCCGCCGATGACGTAGAAATTGCCGTCGAGCATTGCGGCGTCTGCCACTCGGACGTGTCCATGATAAAAAACGAGTGGGGAATGACGTCTTATCCCCTCGTTCCCGGACACGAAGTCATCGGCAAGGTCGCAGAGCTTGGAAGCAATACCAAAGGGCTTTCGATCGGACAGCGCGTCGGCGTTGGTTGGGTTTCATCCAATTGCATGCACTGTGAACAGTGCATCGGTGGACATCAAAATCTCTGTCCGACGCAAACCGATACGATCGTCGGACGCCACGGCGGCTTCGCCGACCGTGTTCGCGTCGAATGGCCATGGGCCGTTCCTATTCCGGATACCCTTGATGCGCGTGAGGCGGGCCCGTTGCTTTGCGCCGGCGTCACCGTGTTCACGCCGTTCCGGGCATACGATATCCGGCCGACAGATCGTGTCGGGGTCGTCGGCATCGGCGGCCTGGGGCACCTCGCCCTGAAATTCGCCAATGCATGGGGCTGTGAGGTCACCGCCTTCACGTCGACCGGATCCAAGGCTGACGAGGCGCGCGGCTTCGGCGCGCACAATATCGTCAATTCGCGCGACGATGCTTCGATTAAAAAAGCCGCCGCTTCGCTCGATCTGCTGATCGTCACCGTCAACGTGCCGCTCGATTGGGCCGCAATGCTGGCAACCCTTCGTCCGCAGGGGCGATTGCATCTCGCCGGCGCCGTGACCGAGCCGATCCCAATCGGCGCCTTCGATCTCATGATGGCTCAACGAAGCATTTCAAGCTCGCCTAACGGTACGCCGCTGACGTTGGCAAAGATGATGGACTTCGCGGCGCGTCACAACATCCTGCCGCAGACCGAGCACTTCCCGCTGGCGGAGGTCAACGAGGCGATGCAGCACCTGCTCGACGGCAAGGCGCGCTATCGCATCGTGCTCGACATGTAGAAAAAAACGAAAGCGCGAATTCCTGATCGGGCGGAATGGACTCAGTCCATATCGCCCGATGCGCAGGCGGCGCAACGGCCGCGCAATTCCATCGTCATGGTCCGGATCTTGAAGTCGTTCTTGCCGGCCCAGGTCTGCAGGCTCTTTACGGCTGCCGGGTTGTCGAACTCCTTGACCGTGCCGCAGGCGTCGCAAATTGCGAACGCCGCCTTGCCGTGATGGTGCGGATGCTCGCAGGCGACAAAGGCGTTGAGGCTTTCGAGGCGATGAGCAAGACCGTCATCGATCAAGCGTTGTAGAGCCCGATAAACCGTCGGCGGGGCACTGACGCCCTTGCCACGGACCTGCTCGATGAGTTCATAGGCGCTGACGGGACGGCCGACGCCCCTAAGTGCCTCAACGATAATTTTATCCTGATCGGCCGCACTACGGCGCTTTATCGGCTTCCGAGCCATGATTTGACGTTTCTCCGGGCCCGCCTCACGGGTCAATACGTGCAACGCGATGAACGCTTAGCCTCTAATATGCTGATGTTCGGAGCGACTTTCCAGCCTGACGCAAGTGCCGCAGCCCCGAGCCTTGCCGGGCGGAGGATTGCGTACCGGGCGAACCCCGGGTATACACCCGCGATCTCAAGAAGACATTCCTGAGACGCCGCACGGCACCCTTGGAGGCCGGTTCGCGGCTTTTGGCTCTTCCGATAGGCGGAAGAGCTTAACACTCGGAGACGATGCCATGTCTGAGCTTATCTCGCTCAAGGCTACGGCGCGCCCGCGTGCCGGCAAGGGGGCCGCACGCCAAGCTCGCCGCGATGGAAACATACCCGCCGTTATTTACGGCAACCAAGAGACCCCGGAAACGATCAACCTCGACTACAACGAGTTGTGGAAGCAGGTTCTCAAGGGTCATTTCACCTCGACCGCAATCGAACTCGATGTCGAAGGCAAGAAGCACATCGTGCTCGCCCGCGACGTGCAGGTCGATCCCGTTCGCGACACGCCGCTGCACGTCGATTTCCAGCGCGTCGGCAAGGACGGCGTCACCCGGGTGTCGATCCCCGTGCGTTTCGTGAACGAAGCCGCGTCGCCGGGTCTGAAGCGCGGCGGTGTGCTCAACATCGTTCGCCACGATGTCGAAGTCTTCGCGCCGTACGACAAGATTCCGCGGTTCTTCGAAATCAGCCTCGAAGGTCTCGAAATCGGCCGTTCGATTCACATTTCGGCCGTTGCCATGCCTGAAGGCGTGTCGCCCGTGATCAAGAACCGCGACTTCACCATCGCGACGATCGCCGGCGCTCTCAAGGGCGAGGAAGAAACGCCGACAGCGACCGCGACGGATGCCGCAGCAGCGCCTGCCGCCGACGCCAAGGGCGCAGCTCCGGCTGGCGGTAAGGCTGCGGCTCCCGCAGCTGCCAAGCCCGCCGCTGCGAAACCCGCCGCGAAGAAGTAAAAAGCAAAGCGGCGCAATTCGAAAATTGCGCCGCTTTTTTGTGGCGCCCGGCGACTCCCCGGTGGGGAGCCGGCCGCCGGGCGCGAGAAGAAAGATGACGAGGTTCAGCGCCTTCCGGCCGGCTTGCCGAAGGCAAGTCGGAAGGCGCAACATCGAATGAAGCTCTTCGTCGGCCTCGGAAATCCCGGAGATAAACACAGCGGCAATCGCCACAACATCGGCTTCATGGCGCTGGACCGACTTGCGGAGCGTCACGGCTTCGGACCTTGGCGCAAGAAGTTTCAGGGGCTCGTGTCGGAAGGCACGCTCGGTTCGGATCGCGTTCTGCTTTTGAAGCCCGAGACGTTCATGAATGAGAGCGGCCGCTCGGTCGGCGATGCTCAGCGGTTTCTCAAAATCCCGCTCTCCGACGTCTATGTCTTCCATGACGAACTCGATCTGGCACCCGGTAAGATCAAGCTGAAGACTGGTGGCGGCAACGCCGGACATAACGGCCTGCGCTCGATTTCGGCCCATCTCGACAATGATTATAAGCGCGTGCGCTTGGGCATCGGTCATCCCGGCTCGAAGGACGCGGTCGTCTATTACGTTCTGAACGATTTCGCCAAGTCGGAGCGCGGCTGGCTTTCGGACCTTCTCGATGCGGTTTCGGACGCCGCACCACATCTCGCCAAGGGCGATGACGCCCGTTTCCTCAGCGACGTGGCGCGCATCCTCTATGACGAGCCGCGCGCCGAGGCGGCTGGCAAAGCCCGCAACGAGGGCGAGGCGGCATCGTCCAAGCCCGTCAAAACTCCGGCATCCACGTCACACCCGGCCGGCGAACGAACCTCCAAACGCCAGTCGGCGCTTGCCGAGAACCTGAAAAGGTGGCTCGGTGCGCGAAAGTCCAGCGACGAGGGTTCGTGAGGCCGTCTGGCCGATCCGTTTGCAATGTGGGGTGTGCCGATGTCGGAGTATCAGGAAGACGCTCGCCCGGGTTGGCTGGGGGCTCTTTTTGGTGGCCGCTTCGAAACCGCCGTCGGCATTCTCGTGCTGCTGTTCACCATCGGCGTCTTTGGCATGGTGGCGCGCGACGCCTACTTCTCGAACGCCAAAGATAAGAGCGGCGTCAAACGGATCATCGCCAAGCGCTGGAACGAGCGCACGCTCGTCTTTCCGATCGAGGGCGCCGACAGAGCCGGAAGGCAAGCGCTTTTCGACGTCGTCGTGTTGACCAAGGACTACGGCTGGGTTCGCGGTTCGACGACGGAACTGGAAAAGAACGACCGGCGCTTGTCGCCGAAGGAAATTCAGGAAGAAGTTCTGGACCCTCAACTGAGAAAGGGCCTCGGTGCGGCGCGCGGGCTGATTGCCGTCGGGCTCGCGAGCCAGGAAGGCGACGTCGAGCGCGAGGAACAGCGCGGCGGCCTCAGGGCAGTTCGGATTGCGCGCTGGCTCGATGATGCGCTCGGCGACAGCATTCCGATGTGGACCCTCAATCTCGGCCGCTACGTCGATATGTGCGTCGAATGCGAAGATGCGGACACGAGCTGGCAGCGGCCGTTCATCGTCATAGCGGTACGCAAAGCCGAGGGTGGGACGCATATTTCGGAAGCGCTCGCCAACGCCATGTCGAACACGGCCAATTTGCCGAGCCCCGATCGCTATTCGACGTTTGCCTTCGCCAAATTCACCAAGTGAGCCATAGGGCCGCAGAAGCGGCCGATTTGACTTCACAACAGGGCGCGTCTCGCTTAACCCACGGTCGAACAACACAACCGGAATTTCCCCGCCAATGGGCTTCAAATGCGGCATCGTCGGCCTGCCGAACGTCGGCAAGTCGACCCTCTTCAACGCGCTGACGCAGACCGCGGCGGCCGAAGCAGCCAATTATCCCTTTTGCACGATCGAGCCGAATGTCGGTGAGGTGGCCGTTCCGGATCCGCGCCTCGACAAGCTCGCCACGATCGCGAGCAGCAAAGAGATCATTCCGACGCGGCTGACGTTTGTCGATATCGCTGGTCTCGTACGCGGCGCCTCGAAGGGCGAAGGCCTCGGCAACAAGTTCCTTTCGCACATTCGCGAAGTCGATGCGGTGGCTTACGTGCTGCGCTGCTTCGTCGACGACGACATTACGCACGTCGAAAACCGTATCGATCCGCTGGCCGACGCCGACGTGGTCGAGACGGAGCTGATGCTTGCCGATCTCGAAAGCCTTGAAAAGCGCATCTCGCAGATCGAGAAAAAGGCGAAGACCGGCGACAAGGACGCCAAGGCGCAATTCGCCGTCATGGAAAAGCCGCTGCTGCTGCTGCGCGAAGGCAAGCCGGCGCGGCTCGCAAAAATGACGCCTGAAGAATTGCCGGCGTTTCTGGCGCTGCAGCTTCTGACCTCGAAGCCCGTTGTCTATGTCTGCAATGTCGAAGAAAGCGCCGCCGCCGAGGGCAACGCCTATTCGAAGACCGTCGAGGAGCGCGCCAAGGCGGAAGGCGCGGCCGTCGTCATCATCTCGGCGAAGATCGAGAGCGAGTTCTCGGCGCTGGCAGCAGAAGATCGCGATGCCTTTCTGGCCGAGATGGGCCTCGACGAACCGGGCCTCAACCGCCTGATCCGCGCCGGGTACTCGCTGCTCGATCTGGTGACGTATTTCACCGTCGGACCGAAAGAGGCGCGCGCCTGGACGATCACCAAGGGCACGAAGGCGCCGCAAGCGGCCGGCGTCATTCATACGGATTTCGAAAAGGGCTTCATTCGCGCCGAAACCATCGCCTACGACGCATACATCTCTTGCGACGGAGAGACCGGCGCCAAGGAAGCGGGCAAGATGCGACTCGAAGGGAAGGACTACGTCGTGCAGGACGGCGATGTCATGCACTTCCGGTTCGCCAACTAGGATAACTAACGATGACCGATACGCTTCCCGACCGGCTGTCCAACGATCCGAAAAGCCCGTTCTACGACGAAGAACTTTTGCAACGCGACATCGGTGTGCGCTTCAACGACGTCGAGAAGACCAATGTCGAAGAGTATTGCGTCAGCGAAGGCTGGATTCGCATCGTGGCAGGCCCCGCCAAGGACCGGCACGGCAGGCCGATGACGTTGAAGCTCAAAGGCAGAGTCGAGCCGTACTTCCGGCCGGTCGAATAACGCGGGCTATTTCGCTGCGCGGCGCTTCCGCGTTGCAGCCGCCTTGCGAGCCGATGCGCTGCGGGCGGCGGCAGGGCGCGAAGCCGATGCTTTCCCGCCGATGCGGCCACCGCGCTTTGACGCGACGTGCGTATCCTTCTTTCCGCGACCCGATCCGCTCTTGTTGCCGCCGCCGCTTTCCTTATTGACGGTCGCCCATGCCCGGCGTTCGGCCTCGTCCTTCTTGACGCCACGCTTCTCGTAGCCTTCCTCGATGTGCTCGGCCTTGCGTTTCTGCTTGTCCGAATAGCTCGATTTGTCACCGCGCGGCATGATCCTGCCTCCTCACTCTAATGACGTGTCGTGCGGGCAACGCACCAACACCCGAGAAGTTGCACGCGCTTTCTGTGCGCGGTCTCGTGCGAGCCGCTGGCGATAGGACACGTCGATGCTTGGCTGGATCCCGGCCTGCGCCGGGATGACGAAAATTGGAGATGCGGTGCGTGCGACACAAATAAGAAAGGCCCCGCGACGCAGGGCCTTTCGAGTTTGATGAGAACCTGCACGAGCTTTACTCGGCGGCTTCGGCGCCGCGCGGCATCTTTTGCTGCTGGGCCGTTTCCGACGCCTTGCTCCGCGTCATGTGATCGAGGGCGGCGCGAACGCCCGCCTCGTAATCCGGATGCACCTTCTTGAAGTGCGCGAGCTGGCGCTCGGCAATGAAATCCGGGATGCCCCACATGGCTTCGGCGACGTTGTTGAACAGCCGCGCCTTCTGCTCCTTGTTGAACAGATTGAAGAGCGCCGTGACCTGACGATAGTCGTCGTTGCCGTCGCGGTGGCTGTAGCGATCGGCGTCGCCGGAGATCTTCAGCGGCGGTTCGGCCAACGACTTGTCTTCGACCACGCCATTGAACGAGTTCGGCTCGTAATAGGCGTCCGGGTTGCCTGTCTCCTGCGGGAAGAAGCGCATTGGGCCGTCCTTATGATAGTTATGGACGGGACACCGCGCGGCGTTCACCGGCAGGTGCTCGTAGTGCGTTCCCAGACGATAGCGATGCGCATCGGCGTAAGAGAAGACGCGCGCTTGCAGCATCTTGTCGGGTGAGAAGCCGATTCCCGGAACGATATTCGAAGGCGAAAACGCCGCCTGCTCGATCTCAGCGAAATAGTTCTCGGGATTACGATTGAGTTCGAGAATGCCGACGTCGATCGGCGGATAGTCGGCGTGCGGCCAGACCTTGGTCAGATCGAACGGGTTGTACCAATGCTTGTCGGCGTCGGCTTCCGGCATGATCTGCACCTGCATTTTCCATTTCGGAAAATCACTGCCCTCGATGGCATTGAACAGGTCTTCCTGGGTGGACTCGCGCGTGTGGCCGATAATGTTGCTGGCCTCGGCGTTGGTCCAATGCTTGTGGCCCTGGAGCGTCTTGAAATGGAATTTGACCCAGAACCGCTCGTTGTTCGCATTGATCAGCGAGAACGTGTGTGAGCCGTACCCATTCATATGGCGCACGGAGACAGGCAAGCCGCGATCCGACATCAGGATCGTCACCTGATGCAGGGACTCCGGCGACAGCGACCAGAAATCCCACATCGCGGCTGGTGAGCGCATGTTGGTTTTCGGGTGGCGCTTCTGCGTGTGGATGAAGTCCGGAAACTTGAAAGCATCGCGGACAAAAAACACAGGCGTGTTATTGCCGACGAGATCCCAATTGCCTTCGCTGGTGTAGAATTTGAGCGAGAAGCCGCGCACGTCGCGCTCGGCGTCGGCTGCGCCGAGTTCGCCCGCGACTGTCGAGAAACGTGCGAGCATATCGGTCTTGGCGCCGGGCTGCAGCACCTTCGCCTTCGTGTACTTTGAAATATCGCCCGTGATCGTCAGGGTGCCGTAGGCGCCCCAGCCCTTGGCGTGCACGGTGCGCTCCGGAATGCGCTCCCGATTCTGATGCGCGAGCTTTTCGATCAGCTGATAGTCTTGCAGGAGAAGAGGGCCGCGCGGTCCGGCGGACATCGAATTCTGGTTGTCGGCGACGGGAGCGCCCGCAGCGGTCGTGAGCTTCTTAGTGTCGGTCATGATGCATCCTTGGTTGGGGAAACCAACCGCGACGTGACATCAGAACGTCTCTAAGAACCAATAAAATTTGCGACACATGCAATAACGCCAGCTTATGATAATCAGAAAGCCTGATCGGCACGATCAGTACGACGGACACGGCGCAATTAGTTCGTGTCCATGTTGCGGCCATACGTTTTGAATTTGACAAGCAGTCGAGACATCTCGCGATCATCGAGAAGATGCGGCTTTCCGAGCGTCAGAACCTTGTAATACTGCTCGGCGAGTATTTCGATTTCCGCCGCGAGTTCGAGCGTGTGCGCGAGCGTATCACCAATTGCAATCAGGCCGTGGTTCGCCATCAGACAGGCATCGCGCTTGCTGAGGCCCGTTGCCACATGTTGTGCTAATTCGTCCGTTCCGAACGTTGCGTACGGCACGCAGGGAATATCTTTCCCGCCCACCACGCCAACCATGTAATGAAACGCCGGTATCGGCTTATGAGCGCAGGCCAGAACGGTGGCGTGCATCGAATGGGTATGAACGACGGCCGATCGATCCGGCCGGGCTCGATACGCCGCAAGATGGAAGTGCCATTCGCTCGATGGTGTTTGACGGCGATCCTGAACCTTTCCGTCGCCTGCAACGAAAACGACGTCGTCCGGCCCGATTTCGTCATAACGTTTGCCCGATGGCGTGATCAGCATTCCGTCTTCGAACCGGCATGATACGTTGCCGGAGCGCCCGGGCGACAAGCCGGAGCGGCTCATCGTGAGCGCCGTTTCAAGGACGGCCTTGCGAAGGCTTTTTTCGCTTGGCGGTTTGGCTTTTGTCATGCAGCGGCCGTCTTTCGCTCGGGATAGAGGGACAACAAACCCTCGCGCGACGCCGGGCAAACTCCGCGCTCCGTGATCAACCCGGTTACGAGACGAGCCGGCGTGACGTCGAAGGCGGGATTGCGAGCGGGCGTTCCTTCGGCGGCGATCGCGACCGAAGCAAGCGTGCCATCGGACAAGCGGCCCTGCACGCTCAGCACTTCATCGGCGCTGCGTTCCTCAATCGGAATGTCCGCGCCACGATCTATCGTCCAATCGATCGTCGAAAAAGGAAGCGCGACGTAGAAAGGCACGCCGCTATCCTGCGCCGCGAGTGCCTTCAGGTAGGTGCCAATCTTGTTCGCGACATCACCGCAGGCCGTGACGCGATCGGTTCCGACGATGACCAGATCGACGTCGTTATGCTGCATGAAATGCCCGCCGGCATTGTCGGCAATGAGCGTGTGCGGGACGCCATGATGCAATAGCTCGAATGCGGTCAACGCCGCGCCCTGCCCGCGCGGCCGCGTTTCATCGACCCAGACATGGACCGGAATTCCGGCGTCATGCGCCTGATAGATTGGCGACGTCGCTGTTCCCCAATCGACGCATGCCAACCAACCGGCGTTACAGTGCGTCAGGATGTTAAGCGGCTTTCCGTTCTTTTTCGCGGCGAGTTCCTTGATGACCGGCAAACCGCTGAGGCCGATGCGGCGGCAGGTTTCGACATCGTCCTCGGCGATTTCGGCGGCGCGGGCGTAAGCGGCAGCGGCGCGGGATTTCGGCGCCAGCGGCGCGAGAACGGTACGCAGATCGTTCACGGCCCAGCGCAAGTTGACGGCGGTCGGGCGCTGCTCCGCAAGGAATTGGAGAGCGTGATCGAGAGCGGCATCTGACGGATCGCTGCGCATCGCCAGAGCAACGCCATAAGCCGCCGCAACACCGATCAACGGCGCGCCGCGAACCTGCATCGACTTGATGGCGTGGGCGGCGTCCTCGACGGTGCTCAAGGTCACGCGCCGAATTTCATGCGGAAGCGCGGTCTGATCGATGATGCCGACGGACCAACCGTCAGGCTGCAGCCAAATCGTGCGCGACGGCACGCCGTCAATCTTCATAATGCGTCTCCTGCAGTGCCGACGATTTCGCAAAGGCGATGATTTCCGTTGCACACTCGGCGGCGCACGTTTGCAATAGCATATGTGCGGCCGGAAAGACGATCATCCGGGCGCCACCCTTGCGGCTGATGGCCTTCTGCATGGCAATCTTCGGAACAAGCCAATCACCGCGTCCGTGCAATGCCAGGATGGGACAGTGCAACTTCGCGAAGTCGTCTCGCACATCCACCCCGGCCACGGCGCGGAAGCGGGCCGCGCGCACGGCAAGCGACATTCCCTCGACAATGACCTCCGTTTTTTCACTCAGTTCCGGATCGCCGTACGGTCCCATCAGAATGGCATCTCTGATGTGTTTGGGTGTCGTCTGCGGGCCGACGCGCGACGCCCTGCGGATGAGCCATCCCGGCCACGGCGGCGTGATGAACGTCGCTGCGAGCACGAGGCCACGAATTTGAGCGCCAAGCCCGGAGGCTATGCGAATGGCGACAGGACCCGAAAAGGACTCTCCCAACAGGATGATTTCACGGTTTCCAATCGCCTTTCGAACCAGATCGATGTAACCGCCGTATCCCAGTGTCGGATCGTTCGGGTAGCGCACGACGCTGACGCGAAAATCGGCGGCGAGGTGCGGGATCAGCCGTTCGAAAAGCTCTCCGGTGCCGTCGAGACCGGGCAAGAGCATGATCTCGCTTGCACCGGCTGCCATGCTCAACTCTCCGGAGGGCCAGCCATTGGAATGTGCACCGTTCCGTCGAGGCTGCACGCCTCACATCGCAGCACGTACCATTCCGCATACGGCCGCGCCGAGCGGTCGATAATGATCAAGCCCGGCGTGCTGCACACCGGGCAGAAACAGCGCGCGTCCGGATTGCTCCGCCATGCGGCGATGCTCGCCAGCGCGCTTTCCATTCGGTCGGCAGGCAGGTCCATCGCCACATCAATGTCCGCCGAAGGCGATCAACGCCTGACTCGGCACCCCGAGATCTGCCAACCGTTTCATTCCGCCAAGATCAGGCAGATCAACGATGAACGTCGCTCCGATGATGCGGCCTCCCGAGCGCTGCACGAGTTTCGCCGCTGCTTCGGCCGTGCCGCCGGTGGCAATCAGATCGTCAACGATGAGCACGCGCGACCCGTCAGCAATGGCATCCTCGTGAACCTCGATGACATCGACGCCATATTCCAGCGTGTATTCCTGACCGATCGTTTTCCAGGGCAATTTTCCCTTCTTGCGGATCGGAACGAAGCCGCATTCGAGGCGGTCGGCGATGGCGCCGCCCAGAATAAAGCCGCGCGCTTCGATGCCCGCCACCACGTCGATCTTCTTATCCTCAAACGGCTTCGCCATATGCTTGATCGCCTTCTTCAGCCCCTTGGCATCGGCGAGAAGCGTCGTGATATCGCGGAACATAATTCCGGGCTTGGGATAGTCAGGGATCGTCCGAATGAGGTCTTGAAGATCTTGCACTTGCTGCACTCCCGCCAAATTGACGGCGCAAAATAGCAATAACCTCGGCATATAGGTAGAAGCAGCGTCACGATCATGCACCAATTGGTGCGGCGCGTGGCATTATGATGTTTGCGTGAAGGTGGCGTGATGGCCTCATACGGCCCGATTGCGATGACCGAGCCCGATTTCGGCGCGTTTGCCGATGAAACTGACGATCTTCCGAGAACTCTACGACGCGAAAAGGAAGCGCGTGCGCGCCAAGCGCGAGAGCGTGCCGCAATGGAGCGCGCGGCGGCCCCGAGCCTGTCGGCCGGCGATGATGATTACGGCCGCCCGCAGCCGCGAATCTATCGCTCGGCGGACGACGGCGAGAATGCGATTCCCGCGACGGTGCGGGCCTTCAATGTACCGTTCGTTCATCTGGCGATGTTTTTCATGAAGGCGGTTCTGGCCGCGATCCCGGCCCTGCTTCTTCTTGGTGCGATTTTGTGGTTCCTGGGCTCGGGCCTAGAGGCGCTGTTCCCGCAACTCGTCAAGATGAAAATCCTGATCGGCTTCCAGGGCTAGATCGCACGATCCCATCGAACAACGCTGCTCCCATCGAGAGCAGCGTTGAATCTCGAAGCTATCGGTCTGCCGATTATGGGTTCTTGAGTTCCATGAAGCGGATACGGTTGTTGAAGGGATCGATGACGGTCACCTCAAGACGTGTGCCTTCGTCCTCAAGTCCTGGCTTCATGTAGCGGTAATTTTTGGACGTGAGTTCCTTGTGGAAGTCACGAATGCCGCTCATGTAAACGCACATGTTGCCGCCAGGCGTCGCGTCTCCGGCATGCTCGGAGAGATGCAAGCGCAGCCCGGCTCGCGAGACCTGCTCGTAAAGCGGGAAGTTGTCGCCATAGCGGTGTTCCCAATCGACGGTGAAGCCAAGAAAGCCGAGATAGAACTCGTGCGCCTTCTCCACGTCAAAGATGCGCACGATCGGTACGGCTTGTTGGAAAGCAATGGCGTTGCTACCGCCCGGTGCGGCTGTGCCTTCGATTTTTGCCGACAGGATATTCCAGTTTGACAGCCCGAACTGACGGGCCACGATTTCGAGCGCTTCACTGTGGTTGATCGTCGAACCGCGCTCGGCAAGAGCTTCCCGCATGGCCTTCGCCATGATCTTCGCATCGCGATAATCGCGCATAGCCGTTCTCTCCGTTACGGCGAAGTTTCCGTCAGCGCCCGCATTGCCAACGCCTTCGCCCGAACGGTTGAAACGGTCAGGGAGGTTCAGTGGGAGGCGTTCGCCATGCCCCAGAAGGGCGCGGGCTGCCGGCCGCCTCCAGCCGTGGCCGGACGATACCGTACGCGGGCCGGCATTGTCAGCCGCAAACTTGCTGGGCGGAACGCGGGTCCTTGGCGGGTGGTTCGAGGGCTTTAGCCCAGAACGCGTCCTGCTATGGCGTCGAGTTTCTTCATCAGCTCGGGATCGCGGGCGTCGGCAGGCGTGATAATCGCCACGTCGAGCGCCCTGTCGGAGCCGATCGGACACGCAGGATGCTCGCGCGGAAAATCGCGCGCCAGGCGCGCCACCAGGCGCTGCGCTTTCTCGGTGTTGTCATGCATGACGGCGAGGATCGTCGCGACGTCGACGTGCGCATGGTCGTCGTGCCAGCAGTCGTAGTCGGTGACCATCGCGACGCTGGCATAACAAAGCTCTGCTTCGCGCGCCAGTTTGGCTTCCGGCATGTTGGTCATGCCGATGACGTCGCAATCCCAGGAGCGGTAAAGATTGCTTTCGGCGCGCGTCGAGAATTGCGGTCCCTCCATCGCGAGATAGGTGCCGCCGCTGTGCACTTTGATCTTTTCCGACTTGGCGGCTTTTTCGAGCGCCTCGACCAACAACGGGCTGACCGGATCGCCCATCGCCACGTGCGCGACGCAACCTTTTCCGAAGAACGTTTTTTTTCGCGCGAATGTGCGATCGATGAATTGGTCGGGGAAAACGAAATCGCCCGGCGGGTATTTCTTTTTCAACGAGCCGCATGCCGACACCGAGACGAGATCGGTGACGCCGGCGCGCTTCAAGGCGTCGATGTTGGCGCGATAGTCGATATCGCCCGGCGCGAGTTTATGACCGCGGCCGTGGCGTGGAAGGAAGCGGATCGGCAAGCCGTCGATATCGGCGAACATGATGTCATCCGATGGCGTGCCCCACGGACTTTCGATATGGCGCCACTCCGCGTGCTCGATGCTCGGCAGATTGTAAAAACCGCTGCCGCCGACGATGCCAAGAACCGATTGTGTCATTGTCCCCACCCGATTTGTCGTTTGCGCAGCGTAAAAGACTTTGCGCAAGTTCGTTCTAATTTTTTCACACCGTTCAACACCGCATCCGGCAACGCGCAATACACCTTACTCGCGGTTTTGCGCTGCTCAAAGGCATTGAGCCCGCCTACTATCGGGGCGCAGTTACGTCGATACCAAAGGACGAAGTTCCCCCCGTCGAGGAAAGGTCAAGTCCCATGAATCTCGTTTCGACAATTATGCAGCTTCTCGGCCCTACAATCATCAGTCGCATCGCCTCAAGTTTTGGGGTCAACCAGGGCCTTGTTGGAAGTGCGATTGCAGCCGCCGTTCCAGCTCTGCTCGCAGGACTTACGAAGACTGCTTCACAAAGCGCCGGCGCGACTCAGCTTTCGAATGCGGTCGCCAAGCAAGACCCGTCAATTCTCGGCAACCTTGGCAATCTGCTCGGCGGACCCAACCAGCAAGCGCTCGCCGATCAGGGCACGAACGTCCTGTCGTCGTTGCTCGGTGGTTCATCGACGAACGCTCTGGCCAACGCGATCGGCAAGTTCAGCGGCCTTAGCGGAACACAAGGCAGCTCTCTGCTCGGTATGCTGGCACCCGTCGTTCTCGGCCAGCTCGGGCAAGTGCAGAAAAGTTCCGGCCTCGATGCCGGCGGCCTCGCCAACCTTCTCAACAGCCAAAAGGACAATATCGCAGCGGCTCTTCCTGCAGGATTTTCCAACCTGCTCAGTGGGACCGGTCTTCTCGAAGGGCTGGGAAATCAGGCCACAACTCGCACGGCGCCTGTCCAGAAAGCGGCTGTACCCGGCACCACGGACTGGAGCAAATGGCTGATACCGGCGGCGTTGGCGATCCTCGGCTTGTGGCTGCTGAGTAGCTACGGCTGCGAGCGCGAGAAGACGCAGAACACCGAGGCGACGGCGCCATCGCAAACGACACCGATGGCCGCAGACGCCACGCTCGTTGACACGACGTCGAAGGCGCTTAATGGCCTAACCACGGCGCTCAGCGGCATCAAGGACGAAGCAAGCGCCAATGCGGCCGTGCCGCAGCTTCAGGACATCGCCAAGCAGATCGAGAGTGTGAAAACCGCCGCCGCGCCGTTTTCGGCCGATACCAAAAAGCCGATCGCGTCGCTCGTCGCCAATGCGCTTCCGGGGATCACCGCTGCGATCGAGAAAGCCGTCGGCATTCCTGGCGTGGCGGCAATCCTCAATCCGATCCTACAGCCGTTGCTTGCAAACCTGGAGTCCCTGTCGAAGACCTGATGACTGCGAGCGTTCCATGTCGCAAACAGAAAAGGCCCCATCGCGGGGCCTTTTTTGTATCTCGCCGGAGCGCAGATCAGTGCTTGATCGCCGACCAGATGCGCTTCTTGCCGATGTAAAGAAGGATCGTCGTCACGATCAGATACAGCAGCACCTGCCATCCGATGCGCTTGCGCTGATCGAGGCTGGGGTCCGCCGTCCAGGATAGGAAGGCCGCGACGTCGTTGGCGTAATTTTCGACCTTCTGCGGCGTGCCGTCCTGATATGCGACGGCGCCATCCGACAGTGGCGGCGGCATGCTGATCTGATGGCCAGGGAACGCCGCGTTGTAGAACTTGCCCTCGACCAGATGGAATCCGGCGGGCGGTTCTTTGAAGTCCGTCATCAAAGCGTGGATGTAGTCGGCGCCACCTTCCTGATAGCCCTTCAGGATATCTCCGAGCATCAGGAACGGATGGATGTACCAAGGGGACTCGCGCTCGACGTCCCGGGCCCGTGCCATCAGCGACAGATCGGGCGGCAAGGCGCCGTTCTGCGCTGCGCGGGCTTCCTGGTCGTTCTTGTAGGGGCCGAGAATGGGGTCCGAGAGCCTCGCCGGGCGCTCGAACATCTTGCCCTCGTCGTTCGGGCCGTCGGTGATCTTGTTCGGCCACTCGGCGGCCAGCGCCTTCACCGCAGCTTCGGGGAACTCGGGTCCGCCGGGCTGGACGAGGTTGCGAAACGCGATGCGCTTCAGGCTGTGGCAGTTCGAACAGATTTCCTTGTAGACCTGAAATCCACGCTGGAGCTGTGCCTTGTCGAACTGGCCGGTGAAACCGGAGAACGACCAGTTCTGACGCGGGATCTCGTGGTGGCCGCCGTCTTCAGCAACCGCGAGGCTAGGTGCCAGCACCAACGCTGCGACGGCAGCGGCCAATGCGTGAGAGAAACGTGTGCTCATTTCTTTCTCTCCGCTCAGCGTGTTTCAGGTGACGCGGCAGCGCCGCTAGGCAATGCCGCATTGCCGCCCAACACCGCATCCGTGATCGAGCGCGGCAGCTTCTTAGGCGTTTCGATCAAACCGACGATCGGCATGACGACAAGGAAGAAGAGGAAGTAGCAGACCGTGAAGATCTGGGCCCACATGACATACACGCCTTCCGCCGGTCTCGATCCGAGATAGCCGAGCGCGAGGCAGGTGAACACAAAGAACCAGAAGAACCATTTGAAGATCGGCCGGTACTTCGCCGAACGCACGCGCGACGTATCGAGCCACGGCACGAATGCGATGACGATGACGGCGGAGAACATCGCGACGACGCCACAGAGCTTGGCATACTGTCCGAGCGGGATGATCCAGAGGAACGTGCTCGTGAACGACCTGAGGATCGCGTAGAACGGCAGGAAATACCATTCCGGCACGATGTGCGGCGGTGTCACCAGCGGGTTCGCCTCGATGTAGTTGTCGGCGTGACCGAGGTAATCCGGCACAAAGAACACGAACCAGGCGAAGAGAATGAGGAAAGCGAAAAGGCCGACGGCATCCTTGGACGTCGCGTAGGGATGCATCGGAACGGAGTCGCTCGGCTGCTTAAGATCGAGGCCGGTGGGATTGTTCTGCCCCGCCGTGTGCAAGGCCCAGAGATGCAGCCCGACGACTCCGGTCAGGACAAACGGCAACAGGTAATGCAGCGAGAAGAAGCGGTTCAGCGTCGTTCCCGACACCGAATAGCCGCCCCATAGCCACTCGACGATCGCGGTGCCGAGGCCGTTGATGATCGTATCGAGAGCCGAGAACAGGTTTGTGATGACCGTCACGCCCCAGAAGCTCATCTGGCCCCACGGCAGCGAGTAGCCCATGAAGGCCGTCGCCATCATCAACAGCATGATGATGACGCCGAGAATCCAAAGGACTTCGCGCGGCGCCTTGTATGAGCCGTAATAAAGGCCGCGGAAGATATGGATGTAGACGGCGAAGAAGAACATCGAAGCGCCGACGGCGTGGAAATTGCGGATCATCCAGCCGTAATTTACGTCGCGGCGAATGTGCTCGATGGAATCGAAGGCCCCGGCGGCGCTCGGCTGATAGTGCATCGCGAGGATGACGCCCGTGATGATCTGGGCTCCGAGGATGAACGTCAGGATGCCGCCAAACGTCCAAAGGTAATTGAGATTGCGCGGCGTCGGAAAATCTACGAACTGCCCATGCATCATGCGCGCGATCGGCAGGCGCTCGTCGAACCACTTGCCCCAGCGCGACGTCGGCTCATAGGTCGAGGTATGACCACTCATTGTTCGCTCGCTCCCTAGCCGATTTTGATTTTGCTGTCCGACGTAAAGGCGTAGGGCGGCACTTCCATGTTTCGGGGAGCCGGACCTTTGCGGATACGGCCTGCGGTATCGTACTGCGAACCGTGGCAGGGACAGAACCAGCCGCCGAATTCACCTCGCTCGTCGCCAAAAGCCTGGCCCTTCGGAATGCATCCCAAGTGCGTGCAGATGCCGATGATAATGATCCAGTTTTCGTGGCCTTTGGTCGTGCGGTTCGCATCCGTTGCGGGATCGTCGGTGGGGAGATTTTCGTTTCGGGCAAGGCCGTCTGGAAGTTTATTGACGTCGACATTCACGGCCGACTCGATTTCGGCCTTCGTGCGGTTGCGCACGAAAATCGGCTTGCCGCGCCACATCACCGTAATCGCCTGCCCCTCTTTGACGGGCGCCAGATCGACATCGATTGAGGAGAGCGCCTTGGTGCCGGCGTCCGGGTTCATCTGCTGGATGAACGGCCAAAGCAACGAAGCGGCGCCGACTGCGGCGAATGCATTACCCGCGATCACCAGAAAATCCCGGCGATCCGGCTCGGATGCGTCAACTGTCACGGTGCCTCCAGTTTGAAGCAATTGGGAACCACTGGAGATTGGGACACGCCCGGTGCGAGACGGTTTGCTTCCGTCCTTCTGCCCGCCTCGCGTCAACCCCCGGTTTTCTTCATCCCTTTAGAACCGTTCTGACAGCGTTTGGGCTCATCCTCAAGCGCGGCTGCGCCAAAGTGCGAGAGGCAATTTGGCGCATCATCGAACCAACTCGGAAACGTTCAATTTAATTATTCGCAACCAAGGATTTTGTTATATGCGCTTAGCGCTCTATCAGCCGGATATCGCCCAGAATACCGGGACGATTCTGCGCCTTTGCGCCTGTCTCGGTGTGGCCGTCGATGTCATTGGGCCGACCGGATTCGACATGAGCGATCGCGCCTTGAAGCGCGCCGCGTTGGATTATCTGGATCACGTCGACCTCACGCGGCACGCGAGCTTCTCAGATTTCATCAACTCGCGGACGCTGAACGAGAATCGTCGTCAGAGCGGACGGCTTGTCCTGCTCAGCGCACACGCGGAGACACCGCATTACAAGTTTGTCTTTGACCCCAGCGATACGCTGATGCTCGGCCGTGAAAGCGCCGGCGTCCCGGAATCCGTGCACAGCTTGGCGGATGCACGCATTACCATTCCGATGCGGGCCGGACTGCGTTCGCTCAACGTCGCGGTCACGGCAGCTTTGGTGCTCGGCGAAGCTCTGCGCCAGACAAGTGGTTTTCCTTCCCGCAGCTAGCGACACGGACAGCTGTCGCAGAGGTGACACGCGAATCCGGCAGGAGTTCGGGAAACCGTCTTTCGGATGCTTCCGCGACGCATGTCCTTCGATACATATCTGATCCTGGCGGGTGCCGTTGCCGCCGTCCTTCTCATTGCCGGCCTTATCGCAGGCATCGGCGTAGGCAACGACAATACGGCATGGCGGATCTGGCCGGCGCCGCCCGCCGGATCGCTCAAGAGCTTTGCATTCTGGACGCTTTTTCGAACGTTGAATGTCGTCGTGCTGGCGTTGGCAATCGAACGGCTGCTGATGTCGACGACGGCGGAACTCAGCACGTTGCGCTACGGATTGACCGCAATTTCCGTCGTGGCCTTCGCCGCTTATCTTTATTCGCTCTGGGCACTCGGACGCGCGGCGACCTACTGCCGGGCGAGCGGGCTGGCGACCGAAGGCGTCTACCGATGGACGCGCAATCCGCAGTACGCGACCGCAATGGTGGCGTTCGGCGCGCTCGGACTGGCTATATTTTCGTGGCAGGTGACGCCGCTCGCTGCGGCGCTCGTTGCCGTCTACACGCTGATGGCGATTGCCGAAGAACCCTGGCTCGAAGCACGCTACGGCAGTGCCTACGCCGCATATCGGGCCGAGGTGCCGCGTTTCTTCAATCACCGCTACGCCTTAAACCGGCTTGCGGCGTTGATGGCGCGACGATCGGAGCCGATTGTCAAAGCTCGGCGCAGCGGACGATAGCCGGGGCGACGCCGGAAGCCGCCGCGCCTCGCACATCTTCCCAGGCTATTCCGCGGCTTCCTGTGCCAGGAATCCACCGGACTGGCGTTCCCAAAGCTGCGAATAAAGCCCGCCGCGCAAGAGTAGTTCGGCGTGCGGACCTTCCTCGACGATGCGCCCGTCTTCCATGACGACGAGGCGATCCATCGCGGCAATCGTCGACAGACGATGCGCGATGGCGATGACCGTCTTGCCGCGCATCAGCGTTTCGAGGCTCGCCTGGATTTCCGACTCGACTTCGGAGTCGAGCGCGCTCGTCGCCTCATCGAGAATGAGGATCGGCGCATTCTTCAAAAGAACGCGCGCAATCGCGATGCGCTGACGCTGGCCGCCGGACAGCTTGACGCCGCGTTCGCCGACATGGGCGTCGTAGGCTTTGCGCCCCTTCATGTCCTCAAGGTTGAGAATGAAGTCGTGCGCCTCGGCCTGCCGAGCGGCGGCGATGACCTCGGCGTCGGTTGCATTGGGACGGCCATAAAGAATGTTGTCCCGCACCGATCGGTGCAGAAGCGACGTATCCTGCGTGACCATGCCGATCTCGGCGCGCAAGCTGTCCTGAGTGACGTGCGCGATATCCTGGCCGTCGATCAGGATGCGTCCGCCTTCCAGATCGTAGAAGCGCAAAAGCACGTTGACGAGCGTCGACTTGCCGGCGCCGGAGCGGCCAACCAAACCCACCTTCTCTCCCGGACGAACGGTCAGCGACAGATCCTCGATGACGCGCGGGGGCGCGTCGTCGGCCGCTGCACGTCCAGCGCCGTAGTGGAAGTGAATATGATCGAAGCGGATCTCGCCCTTGGGTACGCTCAACGGCTTGGCATCCGGCGCATCGAGCAACAAGTTGGGACGCGCGATCGTTTCCATGCCCTCGTGCACCACGCCGATGTTCTCGAAGACGTCGGCAATCGTCCACATCACCCAACCCGACATGGTGACGATGCGGATCACGAGGCCACTGACAACCGCGATATCGCCGACCGAAACGTGTCCTTGCGTCCAAAGTCCGATTGCGGTGCCTGTCGTCGCAACGAGAAGCACGCCGTTCAGCGAGTAGAGTACGAATTCCATGCTGGTGATGAGGCGCAGCGATGACTGCCAAGCCTGCATCTGTTCGGTGAGGGCTTCGCGCGCATACGTGTCCTCGCGCTCGGCGTGGGCGAACAGCTTCACCGTCATGATGTTGGTGTAGCTATCGACGATGCGGCCGACGAGCATCGAGCGCGCCTCGGACGATTTCGTCGAGCGTTCCTTGATGCGCGGCACGAAATAGCGCAGCGTGATGATGTAGGCGACGAGCCAAATTGCGAGCGGGATCGTCAGGCGCCAATCGGAAGCCGCAAACAGCAATGCCGAGCCGACGAACTGCACGGTCGCATACCAAAGCGCATCGATGAGCTGGACGATGCTTTCGCGAAGCGCCGTTCCAGTCTGCATGATCTTGTTGGCGACACGCCCGGCAAAATCGTTCTGAAAGAAGCCGAGGCTCTGGCGCAGCACATAGCGGTGTGTGTGCCAGCGGATGCGCGTCGTCGTTCCGGCCGAGATGAGCTGGTTCTTGATGAAGTCGTGCGCGGTCGAGACGAGCGGGCGAAGAATGAGGGCGACGAAGGCCATCAGCGTTAGCGTCGTGGCGTAGGTCGATATGAACGTCGCCGGATCGCCATGCGTGCGCATTTTGTCGACGATCGAGCCGACAAAGCCCATCAGCGCGACCTCGATTGTCGAGCCGAGGCAGCCGGCAATCAGAAGCAGGACGAAAAACGGCCAGAGCGGCTTGATGAAAAACCAATAAAACGCCCATAGCTGATCGGGCGGGCGCGTAATATCGCGCTCGTCGAACGGCCTGATACGGGTTTCTCCCCAATGCAGGAGGCGTTGGAACATTTCTACATCGCAAGCAAAAAAGCGGCGCCTACACCAGATGCGGAAATCCGACTGGCGGCGGCGACCGGACGTTGATCAAGGATATGCGTTAGGGCTAAGGGTCTTTTCAGTCAAAAACAAGACGAAATGCAGCATACCTGATGAACGCACCCGATACGGCACTTGAGCAGAAACAGTCATTGGCGCGCGCCTGGTTCGAGCGCCTGCGCGACGACATCGTCGCTTCCTTTGAAAAGCTGGAAGCGGATCTCCCCGAGACGGCTCCGCACGGCAGCGATGCGCCGGGCCACTTTGAAGCGAAGCCCTGGACCCGGAAAGATCACGCCGGAAACGAGGGTGGCGGCGGGGTCATGAGCCTGATGCATGGCCGCGTCTTCGAAAAAGTCGGCGTTCATACCTCGACCGTTCATGGCGAATTCGCGCCGGAGTTCCGCAAGCAAATTCCCGGCGCGGAAGAAAATCCGAACTTCTGGGCGTCGGGCATTTCCCTGATCGCGCACCCGCGCAATCCAAACGTTCCCGCCGTTCATATGAACACGCGGATGATCGTCACCAGCAAGTGGTGGTTTGGAGGCGGCGCCGATCTCACTCCGGTTCTCGACAAGCGACGCACGCAATCGGATGCCGACACGCTGGCGTTTCATGCGGCGATGTACGGCGCGTGCGCGGCCCACCCCATCGTCGATTATCCCAAGCTCAAAGCCTGGTGCGATGAATACTTCTTCCTGGCCCACCGGAACGAGATGCGCGGCGTCGGCGGCATCTTCTACGATTATCTGACGCCGACCGACGCGGACGGCGGCTGGGATGCAGCCTTTGCGTTCACCCAAGACGTCGGCAAGGCGTTCGCACGGGTTTATCCGATGCTGGTCCGTGGCAACTATTCGATGCCCTATTCCGATGAACAGCGCGAAGAGCAGCTCATTCGGCGCGGGCGCTATGTCGAATACAATCTGCTGTACGATCGCGGCACGATGTTCGGATTGAAGACGGGCGGCAACGTCGAAAGCATCCTGTCGTCGATGCCGCCGGTCGTGAAATGGCCTTGAGCAGCCGCTTCGGCGGCTAAACGCCGGAATGATCCGCGAGCCGATCGCCAGCAAAAACGGCAGGGAGAGCGAGCCATTGTTGCCAATCGGCCAGCCCCTGCCGACCGCGTTCGGTTCTCCACCGGCCACATTCTGGACCGGGCAGAAGGGAGCCGTATAAACTCACAGCTTGAATAGCTCGCCCGCGTTCAGAGATCGCGCGGCGAGGACTGCGCACCCCTATTTGTTTCGCGTGCGCCGCAACGGCCTTCTGGGGGGAGGCACAATGAAGCGCCTCGTCTGCTCACTCGACGGCACCTGGAACGATGACGACGGCCCGTTGCCGCTGACGAACGTTGCCAAGCTCCACAGCGCCATTCCGCCGCGAGACCGCCGGGGCGTGCGCCAGCTCGTGCGCTACATTTCCGGCATCGCAACCGAAGAAGGACGGCGATTCAACTTCCTGCGCGGCGCGTTCGGGGTCGATGTCGCGGGGCGGATCAAACTCGCCTATGAATTTCTGCGCGATGCCTATGTGCCGGGCGACGAAATCTATCTTTTCGGGTTTTCGCGCGGCGCGTACGAAGCCCGAAGTCTTGCCAGTTTCGTGACGCTGTTCGGCATCGCCCGAAAGGACAGCGACTTCTCTCTCGATGAGGCTTGGGACCTGTACCGGCAGTCGGACCATAAACGCGATGTCGATTCATTGGCGCGCTTGAGCAGCAATTGCCACTATCCCGTACGCATTCGCTGCCTCGGCGCCTGGGATACCGTCGGCAATATCGGCAATCCGATTTCCGGACCAGCGCGGCTGAGCCGGTGTCTGGCCTTTCACGACATGCGCCTTCACGACACCATCGACGTGGCGCTGCATGCGCTCGCCATCGATGAAACGCGCGGGCCTTTCCGGCCGACGCTTTTCACGCTGCCGGAAGGGACGCGCCTTGCGCCCGGCCAGCACGTCGAACAGGTCTGGTTTCCGGGCACGCACGCCGACGTCGGCGGCGGATGGCCGGATACGGGATTGTCGGACATCTCACTGCTATGGATGGCGCAGCGCGTCGTCGCGAAGACGGGGTTGAAAATCGATCTCCCCAAGCTGAAGCGATCGAGCCATCCCGATCCGCTCGGATTGCAGCATCATTCGGCGACGGGTTGGATCTACGCCTTCTCACGGCGCGTGCCGTTCCGGCGGGTGGTTCAGGAGAACCTTGGGACGACCTCAATGCGACGCCGGAGATGGCGCACAGGCAAACTCCCCAACGGCTTGGTATCCGTCAACGAAATGGTGCACGACAGCGTATTCGCCCGTCTCGGCCAAACCGTGCCTGAGGCGCGTGGTCAATCGGTGCGCCAGATCGTTTACCAACCGGAGGCCAACTCAGCAGGCGTTGCGATGGGGCTCGATGCTGAAATCCTGGCGCCCGCGAACGAGATGCAAGTCGCATAAGTCGCGTTCACCGCAGCAAAAAAGCTCTTTCAGAGGGTGCGCTTCGCGGGGCGCTGCATCGCCGCAGTTGCCCCTGCCCGATCGCGTGCCACATGATGACGAGCGGCTGCGCTTCGGCGCGCCGTCATCACAGCACGCATCCTTCAGACAGGCCGGGATTTCCTTCATGACATCGCTCTTCGATCCGCTGCAAGCTGGAGCCTTTGCGCTCAAAAATCGCGTCGTGCTGGCGCCGTTGACGCGCTGCCGTTCCAGCGCCGGGCGCGTGCCGAACGATCTGATGCGCGAGTACTACGTGCAGCGCGCCTCGGCGGGATTGATCCTTTCGGAAGCAACGTCCGTTTCAGCGATGGGTGTCGGCTATCCCGATACGCCCGGCATCTGGTCGGAGGAGCAAGTCGCGGGCTGGAAGCGCATTACCGAGGCCGTGCACGCGGCAGGCGGCACCATGCTGTTGCAGCTTTGGCATGTCGGGCGCATTTCGGACCCGGAATATCTCGGCGGCGCGCTGCCGTTGGCGCCGAGCGCCATCGCGGCCAAGGGGCATGTCAGCCTGATGCGTCCGAAGCGCGATTACGTCGTGCCGAGAGCGCTCGAACTCAGTGAGATTCCCGGCATCGTTGCGGAGTACCGTCGCGGCGCAGAGAATGCCAAGCGCGCCGGATTCGATGGCGTCGAAGTTCACGGCGCGAACGGCTATCTCCTCGATCAGTTTTTGCAGGACGGCACGAACAAGCGCACCGATGCCTATGGTGGACCGATCGAGAACCGGGCACGGCTGATGCTCGAAGCCGTCGATGCCTGCATCGAGGTTTGGGGCGCGGATCGCGTCGGGCTGCATCTGGCACCACGGGGCGATTCCCATACGATGAGCGATAGCAATCCGCTGGCCACCTTCGGTTACGTCGCGGAACAAATGGGCAAGCGCAAACTGGCGTTTCTCTGCACACGCGAGCACCAGGGTCCGGATGCCATCAGCCCCGAACTCAAGAAGCTGTTTGGCGGTGTGCTGATCGCCAACGAAGCGTTTACGAAGGAAACGGCGGAAGCCGCCATCGAGTCCGGTCAGGCGGATGCCGTCGCTTTCGGCAAGCCGTTCATCGCCAATCCCGACCTGCCGGAACGCTTCAGGCTCAACGCGCCGCTCAATGCGCAGGACCCGAGCACGTTCTACGCGCAGGGCCCAAAGGGCTACACGGATTACCCGCGAATGGCGCCGGTGGAAACCGTCAGCTGAGTTTGGAGCTTTTCTTCGACGACAGCAAACGGCTGTCTGCGATCTGTCTATGAGGCGTCGTTGAGGCGACGCCTCAGCGCTCGGCGCGGCGCTCCGAAACACTATCGAATGCAGCAGCGAACTCCTGGCTGCCCGGTGTCGTTATTGCCTGTGACATGCGGCGATCGAGTTCGTCCTGCAGACCCGAAGCGGTCAAGCCGGTGACCATCTTGTTCACGTAGTAAGCATGGCGAGAAAAGAAATTCGTTGTCGGAGCCGCCGCGCCGGGCTGCCGCATCATCTCAAGCCCCGTCATCGGACCCGCGAGATTCATCAACTCGAGTTCGGCGCCCGTCAACGTTCTTTGCCCATGCTTTTCCGCGGTGTCCTTCAGCGTCTTCAGCTTCATGGCCTGCAGCATCGGGCCAATGTCGCCGTCGATGTTCAACGCATGGATTCCCATGCCCGCGGTGGTCTTCGCGTACGCCTGCTGCGCGTGCCATTCGAAAGGCAGACGTTTGACCTTGGCGTACATGGTCCGCAGCACCGCAAGCTTGCGCTTGAGAGACGCCGTTCGTTCCGGAGAATTGGCGGGATCGTGCATCTTGTGCTTGATGCGGGCAATGAACGTCGCACCGCTGCGCGCGAGTTCGTTGATTGAGTTTGCGTTCAAAAGCTGGGCATAGCCGAGCGCCGTCGAAATCGCGCGGCCGCTCTTCTTGCTCGGATGAATTCCAGCTTGCATATCGTAGGTGCCGTGTCCGCCCGTTTCAAGGGCATAGACCCGCACGACCTGCTCTTTCGATAAGCCAAGGGCGCGGGCTTCCTCGGCGTAGCGTTCCTTGAATTGCCGCTCCGTGACGCGCTCCGGCGTGAAGTTGAAAACGCGCTTTGCGGCGTCGATGAAATCAGCGACCGTCGCCAACTCTCTCGCTGGCGAAGGGTTTTCATTTTTCTGCCGTTCGACGAAGCGGTAGTATTTTTTCGCAAGCTCGGGCGAGAGCGACGGTCCGGTGTATTTCGGCGGGAAGCTCATCACGTAGTCATGGCTCGAAAACGAATCTCGCGAGGATCGTTTTCGGCGACGCTGACTGCGCTTCTCTTCGACGGCGTCCCAGTATGCGTCCGTGCGATCGTTGAACGTGTTGCGGGCGTCCTTCCAGACCCGGAACTGATCGAGTTCAGCATCCGAGAGCGAGCCCAGAAACTCTATCGTCGATCCGGCGGTTGCGGGCCTATTGCCGCCACAGACCAGGAACAGGCCAGCGATCGTGGCGAAAGCCAGCGCGCGGAGCAGTCCTGTGAAGCGGATATCGGCCACGCGAGTTCCAAATTTCCTGCCAGATCAGGCAAGGGTTGCGGTACGTTCCAAACTACCGTGATTCAATGGGATTCGACCACCCATCGGGGTTACGCTTAAATTCCACGTATGCGATTCAGAAAATGCCTTCTCTTTCCGCCTCCAATGTGACGACGACCGGCCTTGATGCCGAAGGATTTGAGAAACTTGCGCGATCGCGCCTACTTTCGAGCCCCCCGGTCCTGGAGGACCCGCAATCGCCCGGCGACGACGACCTCAATTCCGAAAGCAGGCGGATTGCCGGCAATCTTCGTTCCGCGGCCGTTCTTATCCCCATCGTTGCCCGGGCGCCGTTGAGCATGATCCTGACGGAACGGACCGAGCATCTGCCGTCCCATGCCGGGCAAATCGCCTTTCCCGGCGGCAAGGTCGAGACTTACGATGACGGGCCTTTGGCTGCGGCGCTGCGAGAAGCGCAGGAGGAAATCGCGCTGGACCCAGCCTTCGTCACGCCGCTCGGCTATCTGCCGCCCTATCGCACGGGAACGGGCTTCATCATTACGCCCACCGTGGCGCTGGTTCGCCAAGGGTTCACGCTCAAGCGCGATCCGGCGGAGGTCGCCGACGTCTTCGAGGTGCCGTTTCATTTCTTGATGGACGAAGCCAATCACAAGATCGACAGCCGCATATGGAACGGTACCGAGCGCCGGTTTTATGCCATGCCTTATGGCGAACGATATATCTGGGGCGCCACAGCCGGAATCATCCGGACGCTCTATCGGAGGCTGTTCACCGCATGATCCGCATTGTTCTCGAAAACATTTTCTTTTTCTTGCTGCCCACTCTGTTCTACATCGCCTGGGTAGCGTTTCGCGAACAGGAGTGGCCAGGGCTTTCGGCTATCATGCGGCAGGCGCCGCTGCTGCGTCTGTTCATTGCGGGTGCAGCGCTGATGCTTGCGACGCTCGTCCTGTTCTCGACCCGTTCGCACAATGCACCTCAGGATGTCTACGTCCCGCAGTCGATGCAGGACGGAAAGCTCGAACCCGGACGATCCATTCGCGCGACGGAGCCGACCCCTGACAAAAAATAAGCCAGCCGCCGACACGTCCGAAAGGGGGCCACGCATCACCAAAGCATGGTTGCACCGCGCGCAGCTTCGCAAGGTCTTCGCGGCGTTCGATGCGGCGAATACCGACGTGCGCGTCGTCGGCGGCGCCGTCCGCAATTCACTCATCGACCGCGCCGTCAAAGAAATCGATCTGGCGACGCCCGCGACTCCCGACGCCACGATGCAAATTGGAAAGCGCGCCGGGCTGGGCGTCTATCCGACAGGCATCGATCACGGCACAGTCACGCTCGTTGCGGATGGCGTCAGCTTCGAGGTGACGACGCTCAGACGAGATGTCGAGACCGATGGCCGCCATGCCGTCGTCGCTTTCACCCATTCGTGGCTCGAGGACGCCCAGCGCCGCGATTTCACAATCAATGCATTTTACTGCGACGCCGCCGGGACGCTTTACGATCCGATCGGCGGTCTGGCCGACTTGCGCCGACGGCGCGTGCGTTTCATCGGCGACGCGGAAGCGCGCATTCGCGAAGACTACCTGCGCATCCTGCGCTTCTTCCGCTTTTCCGCAGAGTACGGCAGGGGTCAGCTCGATGCGGACGGGCTGGCCGCTACCGTGGCACTGAAGCAGGGGCTAACCAGCCTCGCCGCCGAGCGCGTCCGTAGTGAAATTCTGAAGCTGCTCGCCGCGCCGTTCGCCGCCGATGTGGTGCGGACGATGGACCAATGCGGCATCCTGCAACTGGTTCTATCGCAGCAGACCGATCCCGATTGCCTGGCGCGCTTTGCGGCCATCGAGGCGGCGCTTGGGCAACCTCCCGACGCTATCGCGGGCCTTGCGGCACTTGCCGCCAGTGATCCGTCCGCGGCAGCGTCTCTGGCGGCGCGTCTCCGTCTCTCGAACGCGGAGACGGCGGCACTGGAAAGAGCTGCTATCGTTAATGCGGATCTCGATCCAGCGCAGTCCGATGCGGCGGCGCGCGTTGCTCTCTACCGCATGGGCGCTGAGGCATTCAGGCGGGCCGTGCGCGTCGCCTGGGCGCGATCCGGCGTGTCTCCGACGGATAACGACTGGCGTCGCCGTGCCCTGCTGGCGGATCGCTGGAGCCCGCCGACGATGCCCTTCACCGGCGGCGACGTCGTAGCACTCGGCGTCGCTCCCGGACCGGCTGTCGGCGAGGTGCTGAGGGCCTTCGAAGCATGGTGGACCGCGAACGGATTTGTCGATGATTCCGTGGTGCAGCGCGATGAGCTAAAAAAACTGGCGCGGAAGGCGCTTGCTTAACAATTCATGAAAATTCACTTCACCCCGGCGCGAAGGCACACTAGTGTCCCGGCCGGGGTATTCAGATTTGTAATGCGTCGAGGGGGACTTCCCTAAATGGATAATATCCAACGCGAACGCGCGCGTTCGCTGAAGTTCATGCAAATTGTCTTTGCCGGTCTCGCTCTTTTTTGTCTGGCGGGCGCACTTGCCGTTTCCACGCGCGGCGCCGATCTCGGGCTTCCTGAGGCGTCGACATACGCGCTTTCGATGGCCTTTCTTGTCGTCGGCATCATCGACACCGCCCTTCTCTTTGCCTGGGAACACATTTTCCACCGCATGGACTTCTGAGCTCCCGGCGCGGCCAGTCGCCGTGCGTTTGAGGGCTCCGGGTGTGCGCTAAAGCTGCGCACGCCTCCCGGTGACAGCAATTACGCCGTCGCGCCGCAGGTCACCGTCATACGCCTGTAACATGAATCCGGTCCTACCTTTCGCATGGAGAGCTTAGCGATTGGGGGCCGAACTTGAGCGCCGCGACCGCGACTGGAGATACACGTTACCGCGCCGTATTTATTTCCGATGTCCATCTCGGAATGCGCAATTCACAAGCGCCGGCACTTCTTGAATTTCTAAAATCCGTCGAATGCGAGACGCTCTATCTCGTCGGCGACATCATCGATTTCTGGAAGTTCCGCCGCGGCCCGCACTGGCCGCAAAGCCACAACGACGTCCTGCAGAAGCTGCTGCGCAAGGCGCGCAAAGGCACGCGCATCGTCTTCATTCCCGGCAATCATGACGATGGGCTTCGCGACTACACGGGCATGAATTTCGGTGGTGTCGAATTGCGACGCGACGCCATCCACGAGGGCGCCAACGGCAAGCGTTACCTGGTTCTGCATGGCGACGAGTTCGACGTCGTGGTGCGCTACGCGCGCTGGCTCGCGTTCCTCGGCGACCAATCCTACGACGCGGCACTGGCACTGAACGTACCGTTGAATTTCGTGCGCCGCGTGTTCGGTCTGGGTCACTGGTCGCTATCAGCGTTCCTGAAGCTCAAGGTCAAGAGCGCTGTCAACTACATCGGCGAGTTCGAGGATGCGCTGGCGAGCGAAGCGCGCCGTCGCGATGCCGCCGGTCTCATCTGCGGCCACATCCATCACGCGAACGATCGCATGATCGACGGCATCCACTATCTCAATTGCGGCGACTGGGTGGAGAGCTGCACGGCGATCGCCGAGCACTTCGACGGCCGTTTCGAAATCCTCCGCTGGAAGGTCGAGGTTGGGCGGCGCGCCACGCAGTCTGTGCCCAGCGCTCGGCTCATCGAAGCAGCTTAAATCCGTTACTGCCAGCCGGAGGGTCCGGCTTGGCGCATGGAGACGACCACGTGAACGCATCCGCAAAAGTCATGGGGCCGGACAGCATCGACCTGCTGAGCGAGGCCGTGCATCAAAATAAGGCGTTGAGCTTCGCGGGCCTGCTCGAACGAACATTCACGTTCGCGTTTCGCTCGATGGTCTATCCGCAAATCTGGGAAGACCCGCGCGCCGACATGGAAGCGCTGGAACTCACGCCACAGAGCCGCATGATGACGATTGCGTCGGGCGGCTGCAACGTGATGAGCTATCTCACCGCGAACCCGGCACGCATTTACGCCGTCGATCTCAACGAGACGCATATCGCGCTGCTGAAGCTGAAGCTGTCGGCGGCGCAGCACCTGCCGAACCACGCGACGTTTTATCGTTTCTTCGGTTGCGCCGACGATCGCCGCAACGTACCTCTCTATTGCGATCTCGTCGCGCAGCATCTCGACGGCGACACGCGCGCTTATTGGGACGGCCGCGATCTCAGCGGACGCCGCCGCATTTCGCGATTTTCCCGAAATTTCTATCGCTACGGTTTGCTCGGACGTTTCATCACGACCGGGCACATCCTTGCGCGCGTGCTCGGAGTCAATCCGCGCCGTATCCTCGACGCGCGCACGATCGATGAGCAACGCCGGATTTTTAATGACGAGATCGCGCCGGCCTTCGATCATCCCGTCTTGCGCTGGATTACATCGAAGCGTGCATCGCTCTTTGGCCTCGGCATTCCGCCCGTACAGTATGATTCTCTTTCGGACGGCGGCGCGCGGCCGATGGCAGAGGTTCTGAAAGAGCGTGCCGAGCGTTTGGCGACGGCCTTCGATCTCAAGGACAACTATTTCGCCTGGCAGGCGTTCGGGCGTGGCTATGCCCCGCAAGGCGAGGGCCCGTGTCCGCCCTATCTCGACAAAGCCAACTACATGGCGGTCAAAACGCGAACGAATCGCGTCGCGGTCGTTCATGACAACATGATCCATTTTCTTGCTGGCGAGCCGTCCGAGAGCCTCGATCGCTATGTGCTGCTCGATGCGCAGGACTGGATGGATGATGCGGCGCTCAACGCCTTATGGCGCGAGATCACCCGCACAGCGCGTCCGGGCGCGCGCGTGATCTTCCGCACAGCCGGAGCGGAGAGCGTCTTACCGGGGCGCGTTTCCGATGCGCTACTGAGATATTGGACCTACGACGCCACGCGCTCGGCCGAGATTCATGCCAAAGACCGCTCGGCCATTTACGGCGGCTTTCATCTTTACATCAAAGCCAGCTGACGGAGTTCCGATGACGGACACGGCGGCGATCGCGATGGATGCCATCTACCGGCGCCAGCGATTCATCTACGATCTGACGCGGCGGCATTATCTGATCGGGCGCGATCAACTGATCACCGATCTTGCACCGCCGCCCGGCGGATCGGTGCTTGAAATCGGCTGCGGCACGGCCCGCAATCTGATCTGCGCCGCGCGCCGGTATCCCAATGCTCGCTTCTACGGCATCGACATTTCGGACGAGATGCTGAAAACCGCGCGGGCTTCGATTGCGCGCAGTCCGGCGCGCGGCATCATTCAAGTTGCACAAGCCGATGCCACGTCGTTCTGCCTCGAAAGACTTTTCAACCTTGGCAGCGTCGATCGCATTTGCATTTCGTATGTCTTGTCGATGATTCCGCCGTGGGAAGCCGTGCTCGATGCGGCGGCGGGAAAACTATCAGATGGCGGCTCACTGCATGTCGTCGATTTTGGAACGATGACGGCGATGCCCGATGTTGCGCGACGCGCCATGCTCGCGTGGCTCCGGCGTTTTAGCGTGACGCCGCGCAGGGATTTGAAGGACGTCATTTATTCGGTTGGCGCGCGCCACGGCCTCGACGTTTCATTCCGCGAGGGCCAATTCGGTTATGCGGCGCATGCCTCGATCGGACGCAAAAAATTGGACATGAAAAAAGGTGAGCGTCGCGCGCTCACCTCAACCGAAGCCATTGCTTCGCAAATTTAGCTGACGTTCGGTCCGCGCAATTGCTGGAGCGCCGATTGAATACGACGCCAGTCTTGGGCGAGGTTTTTATCGCCCCGCTCCTCCAGCGTGCGAATCGTCTGGGCCGCTTCGGCCAGCGCCTTGGTGCCGTGCGCCTCATAAAGCTTGCGCGCGTGCGTCTGAATTTCGACCGCGTTCATAGCCTTTGCCTCCTTGGTCGTTTCCTCTCGATCTCTAAACTTAAGATACGGCGCGGCGATGCAAACCGCTGGAAACAAAATTTGATCGAAGTTTGAACGTTGCGCATATGCGAAAGCCCCCGGAATCCAGGGGCTTTCGGCTTGCTTCTGCCAATCGTTTCAGGACACGTGCACGTGCATCAGTGAGTGACCGGCGCCGCCGCCGCTGGCTTTCCCGCAGCGCCGTTGGTGGCGATTGCCGCTGGGGGCGGCGCTTCCTGAACGGCGTCCTTCGCGGGTTCGGCTTCCGCAGCGACGGGTTCCGCAGCAGGTTCCGGAGTGGCCTCCGCCGCCGGCGCAGTTTCGGCGGCCGGTGCCTCCGCAGCCGGTGCCTCGGCAGCCTCCGATTCAGCAGCTGCCGGTTCAGCAGGGGCTGCTTCCGCGGTTGCCTCCTCGGCCGGAACTGCTTCAGCGGGCGGCTCTGCTGCTGCTTCCTCAGCGGCGGCAGGTTCGTCCGAAGACGCTTCAGCAGCCGGAGCCGCCTCCGCAGCGGGTTCTTCGGTTGCCTCGGCCTCGGCGGACTCTGCTGGGGCAGCATCTGCCGCCACCGGCTCTTCCGCAGCGGCTTCCGATGCAACAGCCTCAGCCTCGGCTGCAGGTTCTTCCGAAGCTGCCTCGGCTGCCGCCGCTTCAGGTTCGGACGCTTCCGCAGCAGGTTCCGCTTCAGCTTCGGCTGCAGCTTCTTCGGCGTCGACGTTTTCGTTCGCCGCCTCCGAAGCTTCCTCTGCAGCTGCCTCGACGGGAGCTTCGGCAGCTGCTTCCTCTTCGGCAGCGGCGACTTCCGCTGTCGCCTCGACCGTTTCGGCGGCCGCCTCTTCCTGAGCCGCCTCCTCGACGGCTGCAGGGGCTTCCGGCGGAGCGAGAGCGGTCACCAACTCGCCGATCGCCCGTTCGACCGCCTTCATGGCCTTGTAGTCCGACGTGGCTTCAACACGTGCTTGAACGCCTTGGTGTAACTCCTTGAGCTTGGACAGAATATCTTCCGACATCTATTCTTTCCCTTCTTCTTGGAATTTTGACAAAAGTCTCCCCTTCATCAGCGCATGACTGTTCATGCGGATGCTCGTCTTCGAATTGTCCAGTAATGCGCAAGAATAAATGTACAGGAATTCTCGCCGAGGCGAACACCTGCGACAGGCTGTCAACAGGTATAAGTTCGGTCTCGACGATGTGCCCGTTGACGTCATCGCGGCGACGCGCTTGGGGATTTTTGGGGGAAATCACTTCGGTCTCTCAACCATAGATTGATTTTACGTCGCTGATGATGAGAAACTCCGGGTCATGGGGGAGCATCAGAGGGCGCCGTTTATGGGACTCGATTTCATGCGGGGCGTGGCCGCTCTTGCCGTTTGTCTGGCGCACGTGCGCGGCTCGTCGTTTGTCGAATACGGCGCGTTGCCGGCCACGTCTCAGACCGGGTTGGTCGCGGCGTTCTACGGTCTGACGCGGCTCGGCCATGAGGCCGTCATGGTCTTCTTTGTCTTGAGCGGCTTTCTGGTCGGCGGCCAAGTTCTTCGACGCGCGCGCTCGGGAACATTCGTGCTTCGCGATTATGCGATCGAAAGATCGAGCCGCATTTTCACTCCGCTGATCCCGGCGTGTCTGCTGACAGTCGCGCTCCAATCCATTGCATTCAAATCGGCGCCGGAGTGGTGGCTGCTGCCGATCAACATTCTTGGATTGAATAATGTCATCGCTCCGACGCTCAGCGGGAATGCGCCGCTGTGGAGCCTGGCTTACGAGATCTGGTTTTATGTCATCGCGGGCGCAGCGGCGTATCTGACAGTTACACGTTCCGTCGCGGCATTCGTTGCGCTTGCGTTCGGCATCCTGATTTTTTCAATCCTGGATGCGCGCTTCCTCGCTTTCTGGTGCCTCGGCGCTTTTGCAATTTTTCTTCCTGAAAAACCCAAAGGCGCGGCGGCACTCGGAGTGTTGCTGGCCGCCGTCGGCATCGTCACGTTTGAGCTTTCCTCAGCCAGCAAGTCATTTGCGAGCATCGCCTACTTGCCGCCAGCCGCTTCCGAAACTCTGATCTGTGCCGGGGCGGCGTTTCTGCTGTCGACGATGTGTTCCGTGGAGGCGAGCGCCGCTCTTGCGTTCTTTCGGCGGCCGGTCGAGTACCTCAGCAAAATTTCCTATACGCTTTATCTGGTCCACTATCCGATCAACACGGCGCTTGAGAGCGTTTTCCCAAAATCACTCGACATATCGTTTGCCGGCATCGTGCAATTTGTGGCGCGGCTGCTGGTGATTTTCGTTTGCGCGCATGGTCTGTATTTGGCTTTCGAAGCCAACACTCCGAAGATTCGCCGCTGGATCAGGTCGGCGATAAGCGATCCGGGCTACGCTGCGAATGCATAGCGGTTTCGAAACAACAAAAAAGCCCCGCATTGCTGCGGGGCTTTGTTCTTTTGATGGCGCCGGGCGACTCCCCTGCGGGGAGCCGGCCGCTCGGCGCGATTGGTGGAGGTGGCTTAGAAGTCCATGCCGCCCATTCCGCCCATGCCGCCCGGAGCAGCGTGCGAATGGCCGCTGTCCTTCTTCGGCACGTCGGCGATCATGGCTTCCGTGGTGACGAGCAAGCCAGCGACCGATGCAGCGTCCTGGAGAGCAGCACGCACGACCTTCGTCGGGTCGATGACGCCCTGCGAGTAGAGATCGCCGTACTGGTGCGTCTGGGCGTTGTAGCCATACGCATACTTGGAGTTCTCAAGGATCTTGCCGACGATGACCGAGCCATCTTCACCGGCGTTGGTGAAGATCTGGCGGGCCGGAGCCTGCAGCGCCTTGCGGACGATCTGGATGCCGACCTTCTGGTCTTCATTGTCCGACTTCAGCGACTCGAGAGCCTTGCTGGCACGCAGCAGAGCCACGCCGCCGCCGGGAACGATGCCTTCTTCGACAGCCGCGCGCGTTGCGTGCAGTGCGTCGTCGACGCGGTCCTTGCGTTCCTTGACTTCGACTTCGCTGGCGCCGCCGACCTTGATGACGGCTACGCCGCCAGCCAGCTTCGCCAAACGCTCCTGCAGCTTCTCGCGGTCGTAGTCAGAGGTCGTCTCTTCGATCTGCGCCTTGATCTGCTTCACGCGGGCTTCGATGTCGGCCTTCTTGCCAGAACCGTCGACGATCGTCGTGTTTTCCTTGTCGATCGTGACCTTCTTGGCGCGGCCAAGCATCTCAAGCGTGACCGTTTCGAGCTTGATGCCGAGATCTTCCGAGATCACGGTGCCGCCCGTCAGGATCGCGATGTCCTCAAGCATGGCCTTGCGGCGATCGCCGAAGCCCGGAGCCTTGACTGCTGCAACCTTGAGGCCGCCACGCAGCTTGTTGACGACGAGCGTCGCGAGAGCTTCGCCTTCGACGTCTTCAGCGATGATGAGGAGCGGCTTGCCCGACTGAACGACGGCTTCCAGAACCGGAAGCATCGCCTGCAGACCCGAAAGCTTCTTCTCGTGGATGAGAATGTAGGGGCTCTCAAGCTCTGCGATCATCTTGTCGGCGTTGGTGATGAAGTACGGCGAGAGATAGCCGCGATCGAACTGCATGCCTTCGACGACATCGAGTTCGAAATCGAGCGTCTTCGATTCTTCGACCGTGATGACGCCTTCCGAACCGACCTTGTCCATCGCTTCGGCAATCTTCTTACCGACGATTTCATCGCCGTTCGCCGAGATCGTGCCGACCTGAGCGATCTGATCCTTCGCGACCTTCTTCGAGTTGGTCTTGAGATCGTCGACGACGGTCTGGACAGCGAGATCGATGCCGCGCTTCAGATCCATCGGGTTAGCGCCGGCTGCAACCGACTTGGCGCCTTCGCGAACGATCGCCTGAGCCAAAACCGTTGCCGTCGTGGTGCCGTCGCCGGCGAGATCGGCTGTTTTGGAGGCGACCTCCTTCAGCATCTGGGCGCCCATGTTCTCGAACTTGTCTTCGAGCTCGATTTCCTTGGCGACCGTCACGCCGTCCTTCGTGATGCGGGGCGCGCCGAACGACTTCTCGATGACGACGTTGCGGCCTTTCGGGCCAAGCGTCACCTTGACCGCGTTGGCAAGAATGTCGACGCCGCGCAGCATGCGTTCGCGAGCATCTTGGGCGAATTTGACGTCTTTAGCTGCCATTTAAGCAACTCCTGAGTTTGATGAAATGCTTCGGAGGGGAAATGGATTTAAGCGGCGGCTTTCTTCTTGGCAGGCGCTTCGAGGACGCCGAGGATGTCGCTCTCCTTCATGATCAGGAGATCGTTGCCGTCGATCTTCACTTCGCTGCCGGACCACTTACCGAACAGCACGCGATCGCCGACTTTGACGTCGAGGGGATTGACCTTGCCCGCTTCGTCGCGAGCACCGGGACCAACAGCAACAACTTCGCCCTGCTGAGGCTTTTCCTTGGCGGTGTCGGGAATGATGATGCCGCCAGCAGTCTTGGCTTCTTCCTCAATTCGTTTCACGACCACACGATCGTGGAGAGGACGGAACGTCATGGGACTAACCTCATGAATAGATTTGATGATTTATAATTCTTCGCGACCTGGGAGGCTGCGGCTGGACTGGAGAATCGCATCGCAAACGACTTGCTGATACGACGAGCCAGCCACCCCACTCAGCGCGACGGATATATGCGGTCGGCCGTTAGCACTGTCAAGAAGTGAGTGCTAAGCATTCGCCAATTCGTGCGAAAGGGTTTAGGCGGGCGAAAGATTGGCATGCCAAGCGGCCCCAAAAATAGCTTCGGGGGCGCCCGACGTTGTGCGCGAAATGCCGGACCGAGGGAATGAATCAAGGACCGCGCGTTCATCCGCAGTCCCCAATTTCAACCATGCGCTTTTTAGCGATTGCAATCCGCCGTTACCCGTCATGTGCGGCGGAATAAAGAAAGGTCGTGCGTTCGTTAGATTTCAAAATCCACGAGCTTGGCACCCTTCTTCAGACGCTCAACAAGCCAATTCGGTTTGCGTCCGCGGCCCGTCCAGGTATCGGAGCGATTTTCGGGATTGGCATACTTGGCAACGCCGACGGACTTCGCTTTACCCGGTCCACGTCCGCGCGTGGCACCGAACAATTCAGCGACGGAGAAGCCGTGCGTTTCGGCCATGTCGGCCATTTTCTTTTTAAGATCGGAACGCTCGCGATCACGCGCCAAGGCAATGGCCTTCTGCACCTTGGCTTCAAGATCAACAAGTTCCTTTAGAGAAAGCTTGTCGACATTGAATCCGGCCATCTTTTTTACCTTCCGCATGACAAACTGAAACCTCTGTAATTCCGCCAGATCCGGCGGAGACTGAAACAGGCGCGCAGGAAATCCTGATATCCGACGCAATGTCAATACGAACTAGAGAAGACTCGTGAATTTTCGGCAAACCACGGAATTGATACGTGTCCGTCGTAATTCCACAATGCACGAAACGATTGCAAAAAGAAATTACATCGTTCGGGGTAGATTACCGCGTTTATCGATTTTAATTGCTTCTAATGTCCGGCGCTGAACGCAAAATTCCCCGCGGCGTATTGGCGCTGCAATTTCAGATGTCTTTCCAACACGCGGCCTGGAAATGAAAAATGTTTCCTCTGCCTGAACACAGTGTCGAAAAAAAACGGAAAACGAGAAAAATATCAAAATTGTTGTTACGGAGACTATAATCCCCCGGCAGATTAAGGGCAATTCGGCATGCTTCGACTCCGGCGCTATCCAGGCGGTTACGCAAGAATTAAGTTTTCTTCCGGAACCGCGCTTTTTGAAACGAGTTCACCCATTACTTGTATTGCGGGGCTTCAAAAGCTACGTTCGTGACGCCGAATACCCAACCTGAGAATGAGTGGCCTTTCCATGACCTTGAAACTCCCCGACCTCCCCTATGCGTATGATGCTCTGGCGCCGTTCATGTCCGCCGAAACGCTCGAATTTCACCATGACAAGCATCACCTCGCTTACGTAGACAACGGCAATAAGTTGCTTGCCGGCTCAAAATACGAGGGGCAGTCGCTCGAGGACATTTGCAAGAACGCCTATGCCGACAAGAATGCCGGCATCATCAACAACGTCGGCCAGCACTGGAATCACTTGCATTTCTGGCAATGGATGAAGAAGGGCGGCGGCGGCAAGAAGTTGCCGGGCACGATCGCAAAGCTCGTCGACGGCTACGGCGGTTACGACAAGGTTCGCGCGGATTTCATTGAAGCCGGAAAGGGCCAGTTCGGCTCGGGCTGGGCTTGGCTCGCCATCAAGGACGGCAAACTCGAAGTTCAGAAGACTCCCAACGGCGAGAACCCGCTGATGCACGGATCGAAGCCGATCCTTGGCGTCGATGTCTGGGAGCACAGCTATTACATCGATTACCGCAATGCGCGGCCGAAGTATCTCGAGGCCTGGTTCGACAATCTGGTCAACTGGGAGCACGTCGAGGCGCTTGCCGGCTGATAAACGCCGCACGCTGCATTGAACTTTGTTTCAGGACGGCCTTGTCAGCAGGGCCGTCCTTTTTGTTTGTTCGTGTGCGTCCTTAGGCGGAACGGCGCTCTGCCAGAAACAGGAAGCGCGCGGCTGTGATGTTGATGTCGAGCGATGCTCTATCCTTGCAAAGAAGCAACAACGTGCCATCGATGCATCGAAAGGCGCGTTGCTGCGGCCTTGAGCATGCCTTAAATGGCTTGGGATACTAAATAATTCGCATGCGTTGGGGTGGGGGTGTTTCGTGTACGGGGCGAGGCTCTGTGTCGGCCTGATGGTGGCTAGCGCGTTCTGCTTCGCAGGGTGCGCGGCGACGATCCCGCGCAACGGCATCTCCGACGCGAAGCTGGCAACCGAAGCCGAGATTCCCGGCATGCCCGGAGTTCGTTTCTGGGCGGACGATGTTCCCAAATATCCGATCGCGGAAATCAAGCGCCGCACGGCTCACATGCCACCGCTCGCACGCGACGCGAAACGCATCGATGGCCGGCCGCTCATCGAGACACTGGCGCTGTCAGGCGGCGGCTCGGATGGCGCGTTCGGCGCCGGCGTTCTCGCCGGGTGGACGAAGCGCGGCGATCGTCCCGAATTTCAGATCGTCACAGGAGTGAGCGCAGGCGCCATCATCGCGCCATTTGCCTTCCTCGGACCATCGGAAGACGAGAAGCTGCACGTCATCTGGACACAGTACAAACAGAACCAAGTCATCACGACGCAACTGCTGCCGGCGCTGTTCGGTGGCCCGGCATTAGCCGACACCACACCGCTGGCCGACCTCATCGCGCATTATGTCGATCGCGACTTCCTCGACCGGATCGCGGCCCAATACCGGCGTGGGCGCATTCTGATGGTGCTGACGACGAACCTCGACGCCCAACGTCCCGTCGTTTGGAACATGGGCGAAATCGCGCTCAACAAGTCTCCGCGCGCAACCGAACTCTTCCGCAAGGTGATCCTCGCATCCGCCGCCATTCCAGCGGCGTTTCCTCCGGTCAAGATCGAAGTCGAAGCCGGCGGGAATTTCTACGACGAACTGCATGTCGATGGCGGCACGACGCGCGAAGTGTTCGTGCTGCCTGCGGAAGCACCATTGAAAGCCTTCGACGCGCTTTATCCCAAGCCGCCGATCCGGCGTTTCTACATCATCAAGAACGGCAAGGCGTCGCCGGAGCAGGAAGTCGTGAAGCCGACAACGCTGCAGATCGCGTCACGCGCAATTTCGACGCTGATCAAGAGTCAAAACCAGGGCGAGCTTTATCATATCTATCGTATCGCGCTCGATGCCGATGCCGACTTCAATTTTATGTCGGTGCCCGCGTCGTTCGATTTCACGACAAACCAAATCTACGATCCCAAATATCAAGCCGCGCTTTATGCGGAAGGTGTTCGGGAAGGTCGCCGGAACATTTGGCTGAAAACGCCACCGGGCCAAGCGCCAATCACAATGCCCTCGAAGACGAAGACCAGCGCTCCGCGGCCGGGACAATCGTCGGGCGCTCCGAAGCCGCCGATCAAAGCGCCTGCCAATCGGCCGTCGGCGGCTGTGACGTCAAAGAAAGTTGCGGCCAGCAATAAGTGGGACGGCATCGTACACACGCCGTCGCCATAAACCCGATGAACCTGAGTTTAGAACCAGCGCGGCTGCCACCAATGCAGAAGCGAGCGGACCGTGTCGGGGGCGAAGACATATGCGAGACCGGCGACGACCGCGATAAGGACCAGGGCGACGATCAAGGTCATGCCGATCGACGTGCGGTAGCTGAGGCCCGTTCCCGGAATTCCAAGCGTCACCATCGGGCCGTTCTTGCCGACGTTCACCGTCGCGCCGTGACCGCCGATGCTTGAGCTTACTCCGGTCTTGCTCAGATTGATGCGCACGCCAGGCAGGATGCTGAACGTCTTGCGAAATCGAAAATAGCCCATCGCGGTCTCTCCTCGCCGGGTTGCGCCGGCGCAAAGTTGGCAAGATTAACGCTCGACGATCTTCGGTCAGCGAATCTCTAAAAAACTAATGGCTCCGGCCACAACTTTCAACGGATACGGCGTGCTCAGCCTTTTCCGCGAAGGATATTCGAGAATGACGACAGCCGTTCCTTGATTCGGCCGACCGTCGTATTTCTCGACTGCAATCGTTCGTAGGCCGATTCGCGATCCAGCGCTTGGCGATACTTGCCGCTATTCTCAGTGTCTTTTTCGATGATTGTCTTACGCTCTTCGTCCGTCAGCGGGCCAATGCGCGACATCGGCGGACGAATAAGCGTCCGCTGCACCATCGAGGGCTCGCCCTTGTTGTGCAGCAGGGATACGAGCGCTTCGCCGACTTTCAGCTCCTGAATGGCTCTTTCGGTATCGATCTCGGGATTAGGACGAAACGTTTGCGCGGCGGCGCGAATGGATTTCTGCTCTTTCGGCGTGAAGGCGCGGAGTGCGTGCTGGATGCGGTTGCCGAGCTGGGCCGAAACGCGATCGGGAACGTCGCCGGGGCTTTGCGTCACGTAATAGACGCCGACGCCTTTGGAGCGAATGAGCCGCGTGACGCGCTCGACCTGTTCAAGCACGGCCTTCGGAGCATCGTTGAATAAAAGATGGGCCTCATCGAACAGGAAGACGAGCTTCGGCTTTTCCAGATCGCCGACTTCAGGCAACTTGTCGAACAACTCGGTCAGCAGCCAAAGCAGGAACGTTGCGTAGAGGCGCGGCGTTTCCATCAACTTTTCGGCCGCCAATACGTTGACGATGCCACGTCCGTCCGAGTCGACCTTCAGGAAATCCATGATGTCGAGCGTCGGCCCGCCGAAGAAGCTGGCGGCGCCCTGCTCTTCGAGAACGAGAAGGCGGCGCTGGATAACGCCGACCGTCGATGTCGCAACGTGGCCGTACTTGCTCCGGAGGCTCGACGCGCGCTTACCTATTTCGTCGATGAGGGAGCGGAGATCCTTGAGGTCGAGGATCAACATGTTGTCATCGCCTTCGGCACGTTGATCCTCGGCCCAGCGGAACGCGATGTTCAACACGCCTTCCTGCGGCTCAGTCAGTTCCATCAGGCGTGACAGCAGCAGCGGACCCATTTCCTGCACGGTGGCACGGACGGGATGACCATCAACGCCGAAGATGTCCCAGAAGGCGGTCGGAAACGACGTGTTGCCGTAGCGGGTCAGGCCGATTTCCTCAGCACGCTCGACGAGTTTCGGCGATGGGCTGCCCTTGGCGGCGATGCCCGACAGGTCGCCTTTGATGTCGGCCGCGAAGACGGGAATGCCAGCTGCCGAGAAGCCTTCGGCAAGAACTTGTAGCGTCACTGTCTTGCCGGTTCCCGTCGCGCCGGTGACGAGGCCGTGGCGGTTGGCCAGCGCCAACTCGATGCATTCCGGCACCATATCGCGGCCCTGACGGCTGCAGCCGATCATGATCAGGCCGTCTTGCACGTAATCCCGAGGATCGGCGACGGAACGTTCCGGACCTTTTTCGCCGCGCTTCTCTGTCATTTGTTGTCCTTGCGATTCGTGAGCCCGATTCAGGCTTTAGACAGCATTTTGTGATGACACGGAGGACGCTTCGGCGCAAATGGCAGCTCAAAGCCGAGCGCGAAATCCGTCCGTTAATTTAACGATCCTTCAACGCGCGGCAATTGGGCCACGCCAGCAGGGCGATTTCACACTCGCGCTGCGACGCTGAGCGGGTATACCCAACGCATATTTTTATCACGCACCGCACGCTCCAGGAGCCCGATTGCATGACACGTCCGACGCCCGAAACGCGACTTGCCGAAGGCTTTCCGGCCGCGAAGCTCGAGCAATGGCGAACGCTCGTCGATAAGGCCCTCAAGGGAGCGGATTTCGAAAAGCGCCTCGTTCGCCGGACCGCCGATGCGCTGAAAATAAAGCCGCTTTATACGCGCGACGACACTCTGCCGGGAACGGTGGAGGCGGTTCCGGGTGCGGCTCCGTTCACGCGCGGCACGAAGCCGGTGCGTGCCGGCTGGGACATTCGCACGTTTCACGTCGAAAGCGATCCGAAGGCGGCCAACGCGGCGATCCTTGAGGATCTCGAAGGCGGCGTCATGTCGATCGGGTTGCAGGTCGGCGACGGGTTGGCGCCGACCAAGGAGGCCCTCGGGGCGGCTCTCGACGGCGTGCTGCTCGACGCCTGTCCGATCGTGCTTGTCGCGGGAGACCGCTTTTTCGAGGCCGCCGGTGCGCTAAACGCCATCTGGGAAGCGCAAGGCATCAAGCCCGCCGACCGGCAGGCATCCTTCGGCGCGGACCCCATCGGTCTTCTGGCGATGACGGGGCGGCTGTCAGAACCTCTCGATTCAGCATTGGCCCGCGCCGTGGCGCTGATGAAGGCGACGGAGTCGTGCTCGCGCGTACAGGTCATGACCGCTGACGGCGTCGTTGCCCACGTTGCCGGTGCGAGCGAAGCGCAAGAGCTTGCATGCATGCTGGCGACGCTCGTTGCCTATATGCGAGCGGCCGAAGACGGCGGCATTGCACCGGCGCAGGCGCTCTCCAAGATCAACGTCGCGCTTGCCGCCGACATCGACGAATTTTCCACGATTGCCAAGCTTCGTGTCGCCCGCCGCCTCATCTGGCGTGTCGCCGATGCGTCCGGCGCCGGGAATGCCGCCGCCAACGTGACGATCAACTGCGTCACGTCCTATCGGATGATGGCGAAGCGCGACCCGTGGACCAACATCTTGCGCACGACCATCGCTTGTACGGGCGCGGCACTCGGAGGAGCCGACGCGATCGTCGTGCTGCCGTTCACGTTCGCGCTTGGCAAGCCAGACGCCTTCGCCCAGCGTGTTGCGCGCAACATTCAGATCGTCTGCCAGGAGGAGAGCCATCTCGGCCGCGTCACCGATCCGGCGGGCGGATCGTGGTATGTGGAAAATCTCACCGAGGATATGGCCAAGAAGGCTTGGGAGATCTTCCAGGATATCGAAGGACGCGGCGGCATGTTCGCGGCCCTGCAATCCGGATACGTTCAGGAGATGGTCGCCAAGACGGCCGAGGCGCGCGCCAAGGATATCGCGACCCTGCGGCAGGAGTTGACCGGCGTGAGCGCCTTCCCGTTGCTCGGAGACGACGGCGTCCATGCCGAGCCGTGGCCGGCTCCGGTCGTCGCCTCGGCAAAACCGGCGGTCGAAGTCACGCCGATGAAGCCGCACCGGCTCGGTGAAGCCTTCGAGGCGCTGCGGGATGAAGCCGACGCACATGGCGGCTTCAAGATTTTTGCCGCAAGCATGGGCGAGATCGTCGATCACAACGTACGCACCACGTGGATCAAGAACTATCTGGCGGCGGGCGGCATCACGGCCCTCATCAGCGACGGCTACAAGACGCCCGAAGATGCGGCCAAGGCCTTCAAGGACTCCGGCGCGACAGTGGCGTGCATTTGCTCCTCGGACGCTGTTTACGCGAACCTCGCCAAGCCGACGGCGGAAGCGCTGAAAGCGGCGGGTGCCAAATTCGTCCTCATGGCCGGGCGGCCGGGCGAGAATGAAGCCGCGCTGAAAGCTGCGGGTGTCGATCAGTTCCTGTTCGCGGGAGCCGACGCCGTTGCGACGCTCAAAGGACTGCAAGAGCGTTTGCGTTAGACGTCCGTGCACCGCGTAATCGCGGCCGACAACAACATGCGGGTTACGGAGCGATGAACGATCAAGCACCGGACGTGGGGGCGTCTCGTGTCACAAGGCGGATTCGGCTCCGGCGGCGCTTGAGATTGCGGCGTTATCGATACGTCAGTCTTTCGCGCCGCGTCTGGATGCGTCGCGCGGTGTTCGTCGCCGGTGCTTTGCTCGTTGGCTTGACGGCAGTGGGTTTCGCAAAAATAGCGGATCATGCGCAATTTGCGTACTACGCCATACTCAGAAGCGTGCCCTGGCTGCCGCTTTTCATGACGCCAGCGGGCTTTGCCCTTCTCGCCTACATAACTGCCCGTTGGTTTCCCGCCGCTGCCGGAAGCGGCATTCCGCAAGTCATCGCCGCACGCAAAAGTTCCAATCACGCGCACCGGCGTGCGCTCCTCGGCTGGCAGACAACGATCGCCAAAATCGTCATGACGGCGCTGGCGCTGGTTATCGGCGCCTCCGTCGGCCGCGAAGGTCCGACCGTGCAAGTCGGCGCGTCGGTGATGTTCGCCGTTGCGATGTTCGCGGGCATCGGCCGGCAAAATGGCTTGGTCCTCGCGGGTTCGGCGGCCGGAATCGCGGCCGCATTCAACGCGCCGATCGCCGGTATTCTGTTCGCGATCGAAGAACTCGCAAAGGCTTTCGCCGGGCGCATCAACGATATCGTTATCGGCTCAGTCGTCATCTCGGGAGCGGTGAGCTGGGTGATACTCGGCAACTACGACTATTTCGGCGAGGTCACGACCCGCATTGCTGCCGGGCAGGAATGGGCCGCGGTTCCAATATGCGCGATCATCGGAGGCGTTCTCGGCGGCTTCTTCAGCCTTGCCCTGATTACGCTGTCGCGAAAGTCCTTCGGTTTCATTGAAGTTGTGAAGCGATCGCCGTTGGTTTTCGCGGGACTGTGCGGATTTATCGTCGCCGTGTTGAGCATCGCGACGGCTGGCTATGCTTCGGGCAACGGCTATGTCGAAACGCGCGGCGCGCTCGTTGTCGGCCAAGCGATTCCCTGGTGGTACGGGTTGGCGAAGCTCGTGACGACGTTGCTGTCGTCGGCCAGCGGAATTCCGGGTGGCTTGTTCTCGCCTTCGCTCGCTGTCGGCGCGGGCATCGGCTCTATGATTACGCCGGTGTTTTCCTACGCAGACTCGCGAACGGTCATGCTGCTGATGACGGTTGGCTATTTCGCCGGAGTCGTTCAGTCGCCGCTGACCGCCGTCGTCATCGTCATGGAGATGACGAGCGACAAGAACATGGTCATTCCGCTCATGGCGACCTCTCTATTCGCGGCGTCCATTTCACGTCTCATCAGCCGCGAGCCGCTTTATCACGCTCTGTCGCATAAATATGATCCATCCGTCTTCCGCCTGCCCGGCACGGCCGATGATCCGGCCGATGCGGCGTCAGTTCGTCATCCGGTGGTCGGGCGTTAGGCTGCCGAAGCCGACGAGTTGCTGGAGATCGGCGCCAATGCCGGTATAGGTCGAGCCGGATCGCCGCGACGTTGCCGACGACGCAACACGGTTCGACCGATGCCGCACGACTTTTCGTTTCGCGACGCGCTGACGCGAAGCGGCGCCGGTGTGCTTGGCCGTATGCGAGCTGCGGCGCACAGCCGATTTGGTTTCTGCTTCCTGGCGTGCTTCGGATACGGCCGTCGGCTCTTTCTCGGTCTCGGCGGAATCGCTCACGTTGTTCGTCTCGGAGAGCGAGGCCACCTCCATCCGCAATTTGGGATCTTCCGGAGCTTCGACGATGCTTGGCGCAACCGGGTCCGGCAGAGCCGCGACATGCATCATCTGTGACTTCAAATTGCCAGTAGGCCTGGCGAATTTGGCGCTGAGCGCTTCCGCGGCGCTGCGCACCTGCATGGAAATCTTATCGCTATCGCTGAAGTCGTCGGCACGCGAGGCCAGAAGGAATTGGTCGTAATTTATCACCGGCACGTAGTCCGGGAGCTGGACGGACATGCGTGGGCCGGCGATCGGAGCTGGCTCTGATCGTGCCGCAAATGTCGGCTCGGATCGGCTCGGAAGCGCCGCAGCAAAAAGCGCGACGGATAGAATTGTCACGGCATTCGGTTTCAAAACACACACCCCCAACGCGATACAAATCGGGCTTTCACTTGGTCCTTTGCTTCAACGCCGATCCCAGTCTGGCGTCACCGCGCGCGGTGAGAGCAAATGGCAGGAGCTCGTTGTATGGCCCCGTTCCCCGAAACGAAATTCGCCGCCTAACAAGGCAAGAGCAAGGCTTGGTTTTTCTCGCGGCGATGACAAATACCGACGAAGGCGAGCGTGCGAGAGGCGTCACGCGCTGTAATGCGCTGGAGAAATGTCAGTGACGATGTTGAGACGCTTGCATCAAGCAGAAGTCGTCAGATCGAACGCGCCGATTGGCGGAATGAGGTGAAGCACGTCGCCCGCCGCGAGACCGCTTCCGCTGCCGCGCCGCGCGCTGTTCGTTTCGACGGTCTGACTGCTGCTATTCCGACGCCGGCAGCTTTTCGACTTTCGCCGCCAAGTCCGGAACAACGGTCATGCGAAACGTGTCGTTTTCGCACTTTACAATCCAGACCTCTTCATTCGGCTTCGACTGCTTGACGTCCTGCTTTGCGCTTTCGGGCTTGCTACAGGTGAAGCCCTGATCGCGAAGTTGGGAGGCGAGAAGATCGCGGATCGGCTCGTCCCCCGATTCAGCCAGCGCCGGACCTGCGCTCGCGACACAAGCCAATCCGACGATGGCGACGTGCACTATCTTGGTCATTCCAGTCGAACTCCCGGAGGCTGACATATGCGGCACTAGACGCCGCTTCGACTCACCATCGTAAGCCAAAACCCGTAAATCCGGTGTTTCCGGAATTTCTTGAGGTAAAGATTTTCTAGTCGCTCGCAGGGGCGGCGCTCATCGGCGCGGGGCGGTTGATGGCCGCTACGAGCGTATATGAAATCAGCATCAGCAAGAACCAGGAACCGAGTTTACCAAGACTGACAAGCTCCCATCCGTGACGCTGGTTGGGGTAAACCCAGGCGGCGGTAAACGTTCCGATGTTCTCGGCAAGCCAGATGAAAAGGGCGACGAGCGCCAGACCCAAGAGCAGTGGCATATGCCGGTAGGTTTTCCAGATCTTGTAATAGATCGTACACGGCCCGATGAGGACGATGGCCGCCGCGAACAGGATCGGACGTGCATCCCAAACATAATGGTGGGCGAAGAAATTGATGTAGATCGCAGCGCTCAGAAGCCCCAGCGCCCAAACCGGCGGGTGTCGCGTGAAGCGGAAATCGAACAGCCGCCAGCAACGGGCGATATACGAGCCGATCGAAGCGTACATAAAGCCCGTAAACAACGGCACGCCACCGATCCGCAACAGGCTCGCTTCCGGATAAACCCATGATCCGACCGAGGTCTTGAAGATCTCCATGATCGTGCCGACGACATGGAAGATAAGGATGACCTTCGCCTCCTCCATGGTTTCCAATTTGAAAACGAGCATGACGATCTGGATGATGACGGGGGCAATGACGAGAAAATCGTAGCGGGCCAGCCAAGCGCCCTTCGGATAGAAAAAGTGGGTCGCGATCAGCAGTGCCAGAAGAAGGGCGCCGAACAGACAGGCCCAGGCCTGTTTGACGCCGAAGCGCACGAACTCGTAGGCGAAATGCGCCGCCCGCCCATGCGCCTCGGCCCGCTCGCCAAGCTCGGCTTCCCAATCGATGAACTGCGCCAAGGGTGCCCAGAGCCTTGCCGCGCTTTGCCGGCGGGCCTCGTTCGAGACCTTGCGTTGCATATCTGACCTCGGACGGGGACGCTCATGGACGAGGCACTCATGATGCGGACGTTTATGGCTAATTCCGGCGCGCCAGTTCCACTCGGACGAGGTCTTTCGACCTTTGCGGAAAGAAGACCCCCTCATCCGGCCTTCGGCCACCTTCTCCCCTTGGGAGAAGGGCCTTATCGGACAGCTAGGTCCCCGTAGAGCCAAGAACGAATGTCGCACGGCGATTGTCGTCTCCGCCGGGTTCGCGTACCGTCGTGACGAACCTCAAACTTTGACCGGATTTAACCGCCCGCGATGACCTCGATCCCGAATTTCGTAAATGTCCCTCTCGATCCGGCTGCCTCGGACGCCACGAAACCGCGCGCGGCGGCGGAGTCGCCGGTCTGGGAGACGCCGGAAGGCATTCAGGTCAAGCCGGTCTTCACTGGCGCCGATACGGCGGACCTCGATTTCGTCGATACGCTGCCCGGCATTGCGCCGTATCTGCGCGGCCCCTACCCGGCCATGTACGCCCTGCAGCCGTGGACGATCCGTCAGTATGCGGGCTTCTCGACGGCGGAAGACTCCAACGCCTTCTACCGGCGCAATATCGCTGCCGGGCAGAAGGGCCTGTCGATCGCCTTCGATCTGGCAACGCATCGCGGCTACGATTCGGACCATCCGCGCGTCAAAGGCGACGTCGGAATGGCGGGCGTCGCCATCGATTCCATCTACGACATGCGCGTGCTGTTCGACGGCATTCCGTTGCAGGACATGACCGTCTCTATGACGATGAACGGCGCGGTGCTGCCGGTGCTCGCGCTCTTTATCGTGGCGGGCGAGGAACAGGGCGTGCCGCCGCAGAAGCTCGCCGGAACCATTCAGAACGACATTCTGAAAGAGTTCATGGTGCGCAACACCTACATCTATCCACCCGCGCCTTCGATGCGCATCGTCTCGGATATCTTCGCCTACACCAGCGCGAACATGCCGAAGTTCAACTCGATCTCGATCTCCGGCTATCACATGCAGGAAGCCGGAGCGACCGCCGACCTCGAACTCGGCTACACCATCGCCGACGGTATCGAATATGCGCGCGCGGGCGTCGCGGCCGGTCTCGATATCGATGCGTTCGCGCCGCGCCTGTCATTCTTCTGGGCGATCGGCATGAACTACTTCATGGAGATCGCCAAGATGCGCGCCGCGCGTCTACTGTGGGCGAAGCTCATCAAAGAAGAGTTCAAGCCCAAGAACGAGCGTTCGCTGTCTCTGAGAACGCACTCGCAGACGTCCGGCTGGTCGCTGACGGCGCAGGACATCTTCAACAACGCGACGCGCACATGCCTTGAAGCTATGGCGGCGACGCAGGGCCATACGCAGTCGCTGCACACCAACGGCCTCGACGAAGCCATCGCCCTGCCGACAGACTTCTCAGCGCGTATCGCACGCAATACGCAGCTTCTGCTGCAACAGGAAAGCGGCACCACCCGCACGATCGATCCATGGGGCGGCAGCCATTACGTCGAACGGCTGACTTATGATCTGGCGCAGAAAGCGCTGACGCACATCGAAGAGGTCGAAGGCCAGGGCGGCATGGCGAAGGCGATCGCCGCCGGCATTCCGAAACTACGCATCGAGGAAGCGGCGGCGCGCACGCAGGCGCGTATCGATTCCGGCCGCCAGACGATCACCGGCGTCAACAAGTATCAAATCAAGGGCGACAGGGAGATCAACTTCCTCAAGGTCGATAATCGTGCCGTGCGCGAAGCCCAGCTCGCAAAGCTGGAGCGGCTGCGCGCCGAGCGCAATGAACCGGCTGTGCAGGCGGCGCTCAATGCTTTGACAGAAGGAGCCAAGGGCAACGCCAATCTTCTCGATCTTGCCGTCAAGGCGGCGCGGGAGAAGGCGACGGTCGGCGAAATTTCCTACGCGCTCGAAAAGGTCTTCACGAGGCACAAGGCTGAAATTCGCGCGATCAGCGGCGTCTACAAGAAGGAAGCGGCGATGAATCCGAGCGTCGATCGGGTCAAGAAGCTCGTCGAGCAGTTCGACAAGGACGATGGCCGGCGGCCGCGTATTCTGATCGCCAAGCTCGGCCAGGACGGTCACGACCGCGGCCAGAAAGTCATCGCCTCGGCATTCGCGGATTTGGGATTCGACGTCGATATCGGACCGCTGTTTGCCACTGCCGACGAAGCGGCGCGGCAAGCAGTCGAGAACGACGTGCATGTCATCGGCGTTTCCTCGCTAACCGCCGGACATTTGACGCTGGTGCCGGAATTGAAAGCAGCCTTGGACAAGGAAGGTCGCGGCGACATCATGATCGTGGTCGGCGGCGTCATTCCGCCATCGGATTACGATGAGCTGTTTCAATCGGGCGCAAAGGCGGTGTTTGGCCCCGGCACCAACATTCCGGAAGCTGCCGCCGATCTGGTCGAGAAGCTCAACAAGCAGTTGGGTTACGCCGACAAAGCGGCAGCGGAGTAATCAACCTCCTTTTGGGAAAGGCGCGGATCATGGCGTTCGAGCAGCTGAAGATGGAGATCTCGTCGCTTCTGACCCAGATGCAGAACGAGCCCACGGACAAGCACGAAATTTACCTCGCGCTGAGAGAGAAGCTCAATCAATTGCGAGCGACCGGCATGCCTCTGCCGGATGATCTTGTGCGCATGGAGCGCGAACTCGAAGCGGAATTTTCGAGCGAACTGCCGAAGGGTGAGTAGGCGACGCAAGGACGGAAAGGCGCGGCCTCAAGACCGCGCCGGAAGGATGCGTATCAAAGCTTCCGCAGACTGAAGAACGCCGAGCCGGCTTCGCCGGAGAGGCGGACGGTCTGGCGGCGGCCGGAGACGGTGATGCGGATCTGTCCGCCGGTATTGTACTGTTGATTGTAGAACGTTCCGGAGTAGCTGCGCGCGCCTGTGCGATAGAGCGTTGCGGTCTGATCGACCTTGGCGGATGCGGTCGCGCATGTTGCCGTCATCGCGTAACTTCTGGCGCCAGTCTTTGAGAAATGCGCCCGGCATCGCGCTCTTTCTTTCGAACCAGACGAAAACGCGATCGAACCGCTACCGCTCCACGAGCCGATCAGAGAGCCGGACTCGGCGCGCGCGGAGCTGATGCTCGACCCGCTCACACCAAAGGCTGCAACAAGAATGCCTGCGGCGACGACGCGAGACATGCGCGGGAGAATGCTTCCAACCATCATCGAACTCCTGTGAATCCGGCATTAGCAGGGTGCGTACTATACCTTAGCGAGTATTGCAGCGCATCGGGAAGTAGGGATCGAATTTGGCTTCGTCAATCGGCGCGATCGGTGAACTATGGGTTTCCATGATCGCGGGAATTGCGCCGACACGAATGATGACGCTTCAATGTCATCGCGGTTAAGCCCAAAATGCGCGCCCTTGCCCCAGCCAATTGGTAACTATCCCGATCCGCCGCCCGAGGCTGCGTGCGCGGTCGTGGCGCAGCCGTCGCTTGCCGGGGCTCGGATTTCGTGCTCAGCAGGCAAGCGATGAAAACACTTCCCGAAGCCTTCCGGCCTTTCGATGCGCGCATGCTCGACGTTGGCGACGGGCATTGGATTTACGTTGAGGAGGTCGGCTGCAAAGGCGGCCGCCCCATCATCTTTCTTCATGGCGGACCGGGCAGCGGATCGCAATTCGTACACCGTACCTTGTTCGATCCGGCACGAGATCATGTGTTTTTGATCGACCAGCGGGGCGCCGGACGGAGCCACCCCTATCTCTCGTGCGCCGCCAACGGCACCGCTCATCTGGTCGATGACATCGAGATCGTCCGCCAGCATTTCGGAATCCCAAAATGGTTACTCGTCGGCGGATCGTGGGGTTCGACGCTGGCCCTGGCGTATGCGGAAAAATACCCCGCGCACGTTACGGCTCTCGTCTTGCGCGCCGTCTTTCTTGGCACGGACGCAGAAGTGCAATGGGCATTTCTCGATGGGCCGCGAATGTTTCGTCCCGAACTCTATGCCGCCTTCCGCGACTGGCTGCCAGTTGAAGAACGTGCCGATCCGCTCGCAAGCTATGTCGCTCGTCTTTGCGATCCTTCGCCGGAGGTTCATGTCCCGGCGGCGCATCGGTGGTTTGCCTATGAACGCGCTCTGTCGGAGTTGGCACCCAAGACCGCAATGCTGCCGGAACACGTCGATGAGGGTGCCCGTCTGCCGCCGACGCCGTTGATCGAGGCGCACTACATCCGGCACCAATTTTTTCTGGAACCCGGCCAGCTTTTACGCGATGCGCCGAAGCTCGCCGGTATTCCGGGACGGATCATCCAAGGCCGATACGACCTGCTCTGTCCGCCGAAAAGCGCTCATGCACTTGCGGCGGTCTGGCCCGAGGCACGCCTCGACATCCTCGATACCGCCGGGCACGCTATGACGGAGCCCGGCATCATGGAGGCCATGCGGGCCGCAATAGCCGAGCTTGATGGCTAACGGCACGGCCAGCCGGAAACTCCGCGGCATCGTTGCTTAACGTTCCGAACGTTCTTGACTTGCGCAGCAAACACACCGATACGAAGCGCATTGCTCTTCGATGGCGCTCGGGTCTTCGTGCCACTCCAAGCGGTTCAACTACCGCGCTCGACCCTGCATCCAGATCAATCCTTAAGACAAGGCCACACCCCGAAAGCGCCGGTGTGGGCCATGGGACGCAGCCCCGGCACAAGATGCACGGGCCTCGAAGCCCTTGGGAAAATTTCACTTTGACAGTTCAGACTTTCGAGGCATTCGGCTTCGCCGAGCCTCTTTCGCGCGCCCTTACGCAGTGCGGGTACGCGACGCCGACTCCTATTCAGGTTCAGGCGTTGCCCCCTCAGCTCGAGGGTCGCGATCTTCTCGGCATGGCGGAAACGGGTTCCGGTAAGACCGCAACCTTCGTTCTTCCCATCCTGCATAAGATCGCCGCCGAATCCATTGACCCCGCTCCGAAGCAAGTGTTGGCGCTGATCCTGGCACCGACGCGCGAACTCGCGATTCAGATCGACCAGGAAGTGGCAAGCCTTTCGCGCAACATGCGTGTCCGCCGCGCCGTCGTCCTCGGTGGCGTCAGCAAAGGGCCGCAGATCAACGCATTGAAACGCGGCGTGCACGTACTTGTCGCGACGCCTGGCCGTCTGCTCGATCACGTCAACATGCGCACGTGCGATCTTTCTCGCGTGCAGATTCTCGTGCTCGACGAAGCCGACCGCATGTTCGACATGGGCTTCATTCGCGACATCAAGAAAATCGTTGCGCTCATTCCGACAGCGCGGCGCACGGCACTGTTCTCGGCGACGATGCCGACCGAGATCAAAAAATTCGCTTACGACATTCTGAACGACCCTTTCCGCGTCGACTTGTCGACGAAATCGGTCGTGGTCGATCGCATCGATCAGAAAGTCATGATCGTTCGGACGGCGGAGAAGCAGAGCCGTTTGCATACGATTCTCGCCAATCCGGAATGCAAGCGGGTGATCGTGTTCACGCGCACGAAGCGTGGCGCCGACCGCGTTGCCGACCGCCTCGGGATGGCGAGCATCAGCGCCGCCGCATTCCACGGCAATAAAGCGCAGAATGCCCGCCAGCGTGCTCTCAACGACTTCACGATGGGGCATATCCGGGTGCTTGTCGCGACCGATATCGCGGCGCGCGGCATCGACGTTTCGAACATCACCCATGTCGTCAATTTCGACATGCCGCTCGATCCGGAAACCTATGTGCATCGTGTCGGACGAACGGCGCGCAAGGGCACCAGCGGCATTGCGATTTCCCTGTGCGATCCGTCGGAACGTCAGGAAATCACGGCGATCGAACGCTTGATGAAGCAGAAGATCGAAATCATCGACGATGTCGGCGGCGAAGTTCTGCCGATGCCCGCACGGCGGCCGCATCATCAGGCATCGCACGCCTCACGGCGCGACGGTGGCAATCGCGGCGAACATCGGCGGGAAGGCGGACATCGCGCTGAGGACCGCAATGACCGGCACGGCCGTTCCAATGGGCATCACCGTGACGGCGATCGCCAGCACGACCACGCGGCGCGGGCACACACTGGCGGACGGCACGGGCCGAACAGAGATGTCGCTTCGGAGATCGATGCGGTATTCGGTGTTGAAAGCCGTCCCGAACGGCCATCGCAGGATCGTCGGCCGCATCGCGGCCCGTCGGGCAACGGACATCGCAGCGATCGGCCTCGGCACGAACGCGGCGGCAACGAGCAGCGCGCGCAGGGCCATCGTCATCCGCGCGAGGATCGGCCTGATCGCTCCCGCGAAGATCGACCGGCGCGCCACGCCGATCAGTCACGCCCGGAGCACGCACACGCCGGACGCCGCCAAGAGAACGCCCGCGCGCCTCAACGCCGGAATGGCGATCAGTCCGGCGATCGCCGTCCGGCCTGGAGCGGCGGCGCCGACGCGCCGAAGTTCATGAAGCGACGTGACAACGGCCGGGGTCGGCCGAGCCGGCCATCGGACTCCGCGTCCTGATATCGACGCGCCGGGCCTGAGCGATTGCGCTTCGGTCCGGCGTCCGTCCTTCGCGGATACAAAAAATGGCCGGGCATTCGCGCCCGGCCAAGTCATATGAGGAAAGTCGAGGTTGGCGCGTGCCGTCAGCCTTTCTGATCGGGATCGTCGTCCGATGCCGGACCACCCTGATCGTTCGGGCCATCGTTCTTCATGCCGGGACCATCCGGGCCACCGTGATGGCCGTGATGACCGGACCAGCCGCCATGATGACGTCCGCCCGGACCCCAGCCGTCGCCGAAAGCCCAATGAGGGCGATGATGCCGGCCACCAAATCCCGGACGAAGCTGATGCATCAGCGGACGCAGGACATCCTTTTGCTCGTCGCTCAATGATGCGTAGAAGGGCGTGAAGGCTGTCGAGAACGCTTTCATGCGATCGGCGCGTTTGGACAGTCGCTCGCTCATTCGCTCAAAACGTTCCGCCATATCCGCGCGTTCGCGCTTGGCGCCCGATTCCCTTGCGGCTTTCCGCTCTTCACGCTTCTTGGCGCGTTCCGCGCGCTTTTCCTCGCGGGCCTTGAAGCTGTCGCGAACCTGCGATTCAACGGGGGCCCAAAGTTTTTCCTGATCGGCAGTGAGCTGCAGCGCGGCTTTCACCATCGCAATCCGCCCGTCCTCGATGCGCGACCGCGTCTCCGGCGTCATCCGCCAGCCCATACGATCGGACGTCTTGGCGATGGCAACGGTGGTGGGAACGGCCACGACGGCGGCCAGCGCGAGCCAGGTGCCACGCGATAAATTCTTCATAAGCAATCTCCTTAGGTCAGCCGGGAAGTCGGTGGGGGGAGCAAGTGTCACCGGCTGTCGGAGGTATGAACGAGACGACGGCATGGATCCGTCGGCAAAATCATCCGATGCGGACCATGCGCGGCGGCGTCATTCGCTGCGGTTCAGGGATGTGGCGGAGCACCGTCTCATGCAGTGCAGTGCTTCGCAGAAAGCGCTGAAGCAGCTCTATTGGCTGGCGCGCAAACTTCGGATGATCTCGCCGCTCGATCCGTCCGACGCGCCATTGAGGATGGAAACAGACGCAGATTTGGCCGTCTGCTCAGAGCGGTCGATCGGCTGAGCGTAGACGACGCGATCGCGTCCGCTGAAGCAGCCAGCAATGCAGATGACCAGATCCTCGTTCGGGCGCGCGGCCGTCAGCTGGCGCACAAGCCGGCTCGACTCAATGCCGTTCGCATCTTCGAGGCCGTCGAGCGGAACGCTGTTGAGATTCTTCACCGCCGGTTGCTCGCTGGTAATTGCGGCGGTCGCGATTTGCACCACGCCACTGTGCGCGTCTTCGGAAAATGCGCCACCAGCAGTCAGCAGGGCGGAAAGAACAACAAGGCCGGCCGGAGCCAGCGACTTCGCAAATGCGCGACGCATGACAATCACTCGAAATCTAAACAAATCCCGAGCAACTGTGCCGTCCGCGCGTAAAGGAAGTCTTACACGGGCACAGCGGCACGATAAAATATGCGCGCTGCTCGTTCCTATGCGCTCGCTGGAAACATGCCCTGGATGGCCGCCTCGGAGGGCGGCCATGACGTGTAAGGATTGTCATCCCGGGCGAGCCCTCTTGCGAGACCCGGGACCCAGGGAAACATCGTATGGCCCCTGGGTCCCGGCTCTACGCTTCGCTTCGGCCGGGATGACAAAACTCGTGTCTTGCACCTTTAGTTCGATGCCTCGAAGCGCCAATACGTTCCGGCTTGCGATTGAACGGCGAGAATGTCCTTGAGCCGTTTGTCGGGCGGACGAACGCCAAATTCCATCAACGCCTTCACGTCATTCAGCAGTGCCGGATTTTCCGCGTAACCCGAATGATTGAGACCCAGCGCGTCGGTTGAGACGGCCGTGACGTCAATCGTGTCGACTCCCGGAATAATGAGCGGACCGCCCTCGGGAATGTCGCCCGCACGGGGCACGCCACCCCAGAACCGCGCCGAATAGTCCAATGCGCGGTCGTTGGAAGCGGCATACAGCGTCACGCCCTTCGCGAAACTGGTGATCTCGCGCGCGATGATATTGAACTTGTCGCGATCGACGTCAGGAGCCGCAAGAATAACCTGACTGATGACGACGCCGGGCGGCACTTGCGGCTTCAGGCGTTCCAAAACCCGCAACAGCAGTTCGTTGCCCATCGAATGCGCGATCAGGCTGATCGACGTCGCACCGCTCTTTTGAATGACGAACTTCAGGAACTCGGTCAGCCTCGGCTCAGCCTGCTCGACGCTTCCGTGATCGTAGGTATAGCTCGCGATCTTGCCGCCGGAGGGCCAACTGTAGAGGAACGGCACGCCGTCGAAGCGCAGGTCATAGGCAATCTGCGCGGTCCGGTAGAGAGCGCAATCGAACGACGTGTTGAAGCCGTGCACGAATACGAAAGCGTGGTTCTTGAATGTCTTGGAGGTCGCGAGCCGCGCCTTGATCAGCGATAGCATCTGATCTTCCGTCAGGCCTTTGATTTCCTGCACGGTGAAGTGCTTCTGCGGATCTTCTTTTTCCTCGTAGACCTTGATCTTGAAATACGGAATTTCGATCACGACCGGGCGCTCGATGTTGGGCACCTTGTGAATGAGCGGCACCGTAACCAACGCGCGGCCGAGTTGCAGTTTATGTCCGCGCTCGGAGCCGAACTGTAGCCGATTTGGATCGACTTCGATGGCGCGATCGGTTCCGTAGAAGACCGGCACGATGTCATAGGTCTTGGCCGGATCCGGCGCCGGCGCGGCGGATGCTGCGCGGTTCGCCTCGGACTCGCGATGCGCGGCGGCGGCGCGGGCTTCTTCATCGGCGCGCCTGATGGCGGCGGCACCAGCTTCTGCTTCGGCTCCGGCGCGGGCCGTGGCTCCTGGCGCAGCCGGCGGCAACGGCGGCTGTGCGGCGGTCGTTTCGGGAGACGCCGGTGGAGGTGGAGGTGGAGGCGGAGGCGCGGCAGCGGTCGGCCGCGAAGGCGCTGCGGCCTTGGGCTCAGGCTCCGCCGCTACTATTCCCCCGCCGACGGGATCGTCGGGCGCTGCGCTTGGCGCCGCTCCTCCGGCGGGCTCGGCGACGGACCTTCCTTCGGCGACGTCAGCCGGACGGGCGGATTCGGAAGGCGCGGGCGCGACCGGGGCCCGATCCTTCTCCTCCACCGTCTGTGACTGGCTTTGTGGCGCCTTGGCGAGCTTTGGGGCCTCTGAGCACGCAGCGAGCGCGCCACACGCCACGACCGCAGCAAACAAAATTCCCTTCCGACGCGGCGGCGACAGCCGACGCCTGGCAAGCGAATACATCGCAATCCTCCCCGATCCGTTGGCCCCCAGGCCGCATAAAATTTACGATCCCCTGCCGTCGGGAGCAACAAAGTCCGTGGTCCGACGGGTTGAAACACGGGGGCGACGAAATCTGGTCTTGCAGGCCGCGCGGTTCGTGATCATGGTCGCGCCCTTGAAAAGATAAGGAAATCCTCGCAGATCATGGCGACCGCACCTCCAACCGCCTTCCGCATACCGGTTGCAGATTATGTCACCGGCATCACAGCCGGGGACCGAGCGTTGCTGGCGCGCGCCATTACGCTCGTCGAAAGCACGAATCCCGAGCATGGGCGGCTGGCGCAACGCATTCTGCAGGAACTTCTGCCAAGGACGGGCAAGGCGGTGCGTCTCGGCATCACCGGCGTTCCGGGCGTCGGCAAATCGACGACGATCGACCAGTTCGGCATGAACCTCATTGCCGAGGGGCACCTCGTGGCAGTGCTGGCGATCGATCCGACGTCGAAGCGCTCGGGCGGCTCGATCCTCGGCGACAAGACCCGTATGAACGCGCTCGCCCAGGAAAAGAACGCCTTCATCCGTCCCTCGCCGTCGTCCGGCACTCTTGGCGGCGTGACGCGGCGCACGCGGGAGACGATGGCGCTGGTCGAGGCGGCAGGCTTCGACGTCATCATTGTCGAGACGGTCGGCGTCGGGCAGTCCGAGGTTGCGGTCGCCGATATGGTCGATTTCTTCCTGGTGCTTTTGCTGGCGGGCGGGGGCGACGATCTGCAAGGCATCAAAAAGGGCATCATCGAACTTGCCGATATGATCGCCATCAACAAGGCGGACGGCGACAACATCAAGCGCGCCCAAGCCGCCGCCGCGGATTACAAGCACGCGCTGCAAATTTTCACGCCACATGAAGCGACGTGGTTCCCGCCCGTGCTGACGATTTCGGGGCGCGACAACCGCGGCCTCCCCGACCTCTGGGCGAAGGTGCTCGAACATCGCGAAAAGATGACGGCGACCGGCGAATTCCAGAGCCGCCGCCAGGCGCAGGCCGTGTCGTGGATGCGTGACATGCTCGAAGACCGGCTCATGGCGGCGCTCAAGGCAAATCCGAAGGTCGCGGCCGAGCTACCGGCCATCGAGGCGTCCGTGCGCGATGGCACGTTGCTGCCGACGCTGGCCGTCGAGCGGCTGATGGGAATGATGGGTTTGAATTCGTAGCGGATTGTTTGTCGGCTTGCTCGTCGCCGCGCGGGACATCGCAGCGGCGGACGATGGGCTTTCGGCTGACGGCTCCGGCGATCTATACTGAACCATGCCCTCGTCGACCGACTTGCGCCCGAACGTTTTGCTGACCGGCTTCGGACCGTTTCCGGGCGTGCGCGAAAATCTTTCCGGCTTGCTCGCCGAGCGGCTTGGCTTCCGGGCGCGTGCGACGCTGCCGCAATTCCGTTTCGTAGTTGCCGTGCTGCCGACGGAATGGATGCAAGCCCCGCAAATCGTCGCCGAACTTTACGAACAGAACGATCCCGTTCTGGCGCTCCACTTCGGCGTGAGTTCCAAAGCGCAGGGCTTTCGCATCGAAACGGAAGCTAAGAATTTCTGCCGGATGTCCGCCGACCATGCCGGTCACTTCCCTGCACTAACGCAGGTACTTGATGGAGGCGCTGGCGCGCATCGGGTTACGATCGATGCAGCGTCCATCGTCAGGCATCTCAACGAACGTGGCCATCACGCATCGCTATCGCACGATGCCGGCGGCTATCTCTGCAACGCCGTCCTCTATCATTCGCTTGTCGAAGCGGAGCGGCGGACGCGAGGTTGCCGCGTCGGTTTCATCCACGTCCCTGCTGACGCCGGGTTGCTGAACCCATTCGACTTTACCGTGTCGGGCGCATTCGAAATCCTAAAATTCACGCTCGAAGGCGCGGAGCCCGTGACGGCCTTAACCTCGGTTTAACGTCTAACGCGCTGGCTCGATGTTTGCTTCTCCAAGAGGCAAACAGGGAGCACGTCCATGACGATCGATCGCCGTTCGCTTATCGGCGCGGGCTTCGGCCTTGGCGCCGTTGCATCCGCCGCGCATGCGGCTGAGCGCCGACCGGCAGAGCACGCTCAACCGAATGCCTCGGCGCTGTCGGCCAATCTGGTCGCGAATGACAGTCGCGATCAGACGGCGGCGCTGCAAGCCGCGATCGATGCCGCCGCCGAGAAGGACATTCCTCTCGTGCTGCCGCCCGGAAAATTCATCGTCAGCGATCTGCGGCTGCGGGCCGGATCGCGCCTCATCGGCGCGGCACGGACGACGACACTCGTCTTTGCGGGTGGCGCGGCGTTCATTACCACCGACAAGGCAGACGGACTGGTGCTCGATGGCCTGACGTTCGACGGCGCTTACAAGACTTTCGATGCGCAGCGCGGCGACGGTCTGCTGACGTTGGCGACCTCAAAGAACGTTCATCTCACCGATCTCGATATTTGCAACAGCATCGGGATCGGACTGTCACTTATCGAATGCGGCGGGCGGATCAACGGGGTCGGCATCAGTCATGTTCTGGATGCGGGACTCAAGAGCCTCGATTCCGTCGGCCTCGATATTACCGGCAATACCGTCACCGAGTGCGCGAACAACGGCATTCTCGTCTGGCGCTCGAAGGCCGAGGAAGACGGCAGCATCATCTCGGGCAACCGCATCTCGAAAATTCGCAATGCCGCCGGCGGTACGGGCCAGTACGGCAACGGCATCAACGTTTTCCGTGCCGGGAGCGTCCTCATCTCGGGCAACCGCATTTCCGACTGCACCTATACGGCGGTTCGCGGTAACGCGGCTTCCAATATTCAGATCGTCGACAACAGCTGCGAACGGCTGGGCGAAGTGGCGCTTTATGCCGAATTCGGATTTCAGGGCGCGCTGATCGCCAACAACGTCGTCGATACGGCGGCGAGCGGCATTTCGGTGACGAACTTCAACGACGGCGGGCGCCTTGCCGTCGTGCAGGGCAATCTCATTCGCAATCTCTTCCGGCGCGAGCAGGAACCACAGGACAAGCGCGGCGAAGGCATTGGTGTCGAAGCCGATGCGGTCGTTTGCGGCAATACAATTGAAAACGCGCCGACCGTCGGCATTCAGATCGGCTGGCAGTCGTACATGCGCAACGTCGCCGTCACGGGCAATGTCATCCGGCAGGCGCGCGTCGGCATTTCCGTCACCAATGCGCCCGACGCCGGCAAATGCCTGATCGCCAACAACCTCATTTCGGAAGCGAAAGATGGCGCCATTCGCGCGATGGATAGCGGCGTCATGACCGGTCCCGATCTCGCGCATGAGCCGAGCGCAAACGAACACCTGCACGTTTCAGCGAATGTCGCCACGTGATGCTCTGAAGGTTTCAAATTTTTCGGAGATCGGAGGAGCGCTGCGCCCGGCCAAGGGGAAGACGGGGGGAGTCGGGGCTTGACCGGGCGGCAGCATCATCTGGTGCGCACGGGGGGAAGTGTGACACCAGTCTGAGAACTAATCTAACCTCAAGAATATGAACTCATTCTGAACACGACGTTAAATTGTCGCAACGTTTGCCGCCGGCGCGAAAAAATTTCTGCTAAGGCGGCGTTTCCCATTGGTTTTTGCGCGACGCGACGCGAGCCCCGCATCGAATCAGATTAGCGTCCATGCTTTGATGACTTGCGCATAGGACTTGCTGATGCCGGCCTTCGCCGCGCCGCTTTCTCTGCCGTTTTCCTCGACCTCGGACGATCCGTTGGGCCACGCGCGCGCGAAGCTCGAGGATGTCTTCGGCTACAAAGGCTTTCGCCCGCTGCAGGGCGACATCATCGCGACAATCCTTGGCGGCGGCGACTGTCTGGCTCTCATGCCGACCGGCGGCGGCAAGTCGCTCTGCTATCAGATCCCGGCGCTGGTCCGGCCCGGAACTGGAATCGTCGTCTCGCCGCTGATTGCGCTGATGCAGGATCAGGTCGATGCCTTGTGCGATCTCGGCGTCAAGGCCGCGTTCCTCAATTCGACGCAAGATCGGGCGACGCAGGATCGGATCGAACGGCAGTTCGCGGCGGGGGCGCTCGACCTCCTTTACGTCGCGCCGGAACGTCTGGTGCAGGACCGGACGCTGGGCCTTCTTCAGCGCAACGATATTTCGTTGTTCGCGATCGACGAAGCGCATTGCGTTTCGCAATGGGGGCACGATTTCCGCCCGGAATACCGGCAGCTAAAAATCCTGGCGCAGCGATTTCCGAGTGTGCCGCGCATCGCCCTGACCGCAACGGCCGACGAGCGGACGCGGCAAGAGATCATCACCGAGCTGTCGCTCGAAAATGCCGCGTGCTTCGTCGCGAGTTTCGATCGGCCGAACATTCGCTACACGATTGCCGAGCTTGGCAGCGCCAGTGCTCGTGAGCGCCTTTGGCAGTTCATCGAGTCGGAGCATCCGACCGACGCCGGCATCGTTTATTGCCTGTCGCGCAAATCCGTCGAGGAAACGGCGGCGTGGCTCAACTCGAAGGGACGCAAGGCGCTCGCCTATCATGCGGGGCTTGATGCATCGATCCGCGCGGCGGCGCAGACGAAATTCCTGTCGGAAGAAAGTTTGATCATCGTCGCGACGATCGCCTTCGGCATGGGTATCGACAAGCCGGACGTTCGCTTCGTCGCGCATCTTAATCTGCCAAAGTCGATCGAGTCCTACTATCAAGAAACAGGTCGCGCCGGACGTGACGGCGAAGCCGCGAATGCGTGGATGGCTTATGGGCTGCAGGACATCGTACAGCTGCGGCAATGGATCGGCCAATCGGACGGCTCGGAAGTCTTCAAGACCGTGCAGCGGCAGAAGCTCGATGCACTTGTCGGGCTCGCCGAGATGCCGGGCTGCCGGCGGCAGGCCCTGCTCGCCTATTTCGGGGAAATGCGTTCGGAGCCGTGCGGAAACTGCGACAACTGCCTGAACCCGCCGCACACCGAAGACGGCACCGTCATCGCGCAGAAAGCCTTGTCGACCGCCTACCGAACCGGGCAGCGCTTCGGCGTGACGTACCTCACCGAGGTGCTCGTCGGCACAGCAGATGAGCGAGTACTACGGAACGGGCATGATCGTCTGTCGGTCTTTGGAATCGGCAAGGATGTTCCCGCGACGACGTGGAAGGGGCTGTTCCGGCAGCTGACGGCGCAGGGCTACTTGACGGGCGATGACGAAGGCATGGGCTCGCTCGTTCTGACTGAGCGGGCACGGCCGCTGTTGCGGGGTGAGCAACGCTTTCTGATGCGCGTCACCCGGTCGATCGGAAAACCATCGAAGAAGCGCGCCGCGTCCGTCGCCTCGAAGGTCGCGCGTGAAAATCAGCCGTTGTTTGAATCGCTCAAGGCGCTGCGCCTGAAGCTCGCGAGCGCAGCGAAACTGCCGCCTTATGTCGTCGCGCAAGACCGGACGCTGATCGAACTGGCCGAGAAACGTCCCGACACCGAAAACGCCCTGCATGACATCATGGGACTCGGCGCCAGCAAGATCGCGCGCTATGGCGCGGCGTTCCTCGACCTCATATCGCAATTCAAGAAACATCCGGTTCTGAACAACCGGCTTTCGGCAAGCGTCAACACGACGCTCGCGGCGCATCTGCGCGGGCTCGATCCGGAACAGATCGCCTCCGAGCGCGGGCTGGAAGTCGCAACCATCTATGGGCATTTCGCCGAGGCTATCGAAGCGGGTTTAATTTCGGCGGATGAAGCCTTGCATCTCGATGCCGCCGAGCGCGACGAGATCGAGGATGCGTTCGATCGTTGCGAAACGCGCGATAGCGGCAAGCTCGGCCCTGCATTTGCGGCGCTCGACGGGCGCTACAATTACGGCATTCTCAAATGCCTGCTCGCGGACGCCGGATAAAACTGCATCGGCTGGACGCGACGGCCCGGGCTTACCGGCGTTCCGATGCGGGAAGCGATTTGGCGAGGGTTTCGACAATCCGATCGCAAACGGACCGCAACTCCGGAGTCCATGCGGCGACGTTCGAGGCAAATAGGTTCGCCTGCGATTTCAGGATAACGCCGTCATCAAGAATGCGCAGGCCGTTGGCGCGCAGCGTCTCGCCGGTCGTCGTAATATCGACGATGAGTTCGGCGGTTCCGGCAGCTGGTGCGCCTTCGGTCGCCCCGGCGCTTTCGATGATGCGATAGTCACCGTAACCTTTCGACGCAAAAAAGCGGCGCGTGAGGTTCATGTACTTCGTCGCGACGCGCGGCCAGCGGCCATGCGTCCGGCGAAACGGCATCGCAATGTCCTCCAGATCGGCAACTGTCGCGACATCGATCCAGCAGGCCGGAACGGCGACGACGACATCGGCAAAGCCGAAGCCGAGCTTGTGCAGAAATCCGATGCGCGTATCGGCGTCCGAGATGTTCTCGCGAATGAGATCCTCGCCCGTGATCCCGAGGTGGACGCTGCCCGCCTTCAAGGCCTCAGCGATTTCCGACGACGACACATAAGCGACGTCAACATCCGGCAGGCCGTCGATCTCGCCGCGATATCCGCGCGCGTGACCGACCTTGCGCACGATCAGACCAGCGCGCGCGAACATGTCGGTCGTCTGCTCCATCAAGCGACCCTTCGACGGAATCGCGAGCGTCAGCTTGCTCATGGCGATGCCCCCTCGATGGCGGCCAGAAGGCGCTCGGTATGTATGGCTGCGCCGACGGCAGGGACATCGACGGCGGCGCCCGCCGATCGCATCAACGCATCGTAGCGTCCGCCCGTGGCGATCGGACTGCGTGGCCCGAGTGCCGACGAGCGCACCTCAAAGACGAGACCGGTGTAATACGCCATCGTGCGTCCGAATTCGGCGGCGAACGTGACTCGATCGAGATCGATCCCGGCGTTGGCGAGCAGCGCGACGCGACGATCGTAGGTTTCCAACGCAGCGCCCGATCCATTGCTTGCGCCGTTCACCAGTTCGGCGATCTTGATGCCCGCAGTGCGCGCCGGACCCGACACGTTGACGTAACGTTCGATGAGGTCGGCGGAGGATTTTGCGAGCGGTTTTTCCTCGCGGCTTTCCGCAATGCCGATCAGGTGCTCGGTGATGCCGGCGAGCGTTCGCGTTCCGATGAGTTCGATTGCATTCTCGTCGAGATATGCGGCAACGGTCGCTTCGCTTGCGGCTTGATCGGCGCGTGTCAGCGACGACAGCAGCGCTTCCGGCACATGCAGGCGCGCGGCTTCCGCATTCGTGACGAACGTCTTCAAGGACTCGCGGAATGCGAGCGGCTTCAGGAACGCATCGTCGAGGCGCTTCTTCCAACGCGGAGTCAGGCCCGCGACATCGAGCATGCTGGAGAAAAGGCCGAGGTCGCCCAGCCGCAACGACCAATCCTTCAGGCCGGCCTTCTCGATGGCCTTGATAACAATCGCGATGACTTCCGCTTCGGCCCGTTCGCGCTCGACGTCGCCGAAGCGCTCGATTCCCGCTTGGCGGAACTCGCGCGGGTGCGCGGCGTCCGCGCCTTGCGGCTGGAAGCGGAAGGCGCCGCCATTGTAGCAATATCGAGCCGGTGTCGTCGGATCGGCGTGGCGCGCCAGATGCAGCCGGCATGTCGGAACCGTCAGGTCGGGCCTCAGACACAGCTCGGCGCCATCAGGATCGGTGAAGACGTAGGTGCGGGCGCGAAGGCTTTCACCGATCACATCCAGATACACATCCGCCGGCTGAATGATCGCAGGCGCAACGGCGTCATAGCCGGCCTCGGTGAAGACCGACATCAGCATACGTGCCCGCGCTTCAAGCGCCGCGATACGCCGCGTCGTTTCGGTGGCCATGCTCTATTCCTGGTGCCGCGCGATGAGTTTTTTGACTTCGCCAACGAGGTCCGATTCGGAGATGGAGAATTGCGCCGGACGCGCTGCTTTCCATTCCTTGTTGTCCTTGATCGCGGCGGCGGCCTTGGCGCCTTCAATCAGATCCTTGATCGTGACTTCGCCTTTGGCGCGCTCGTCTGAACCTTGGATGATGGCGCACGGCGCATTGCGCTTGTCGGCGTATTTCATCTGCGCCTTCATGCCAGACGAGCCGAGGTACATTTCGGCGCGGATGCCGGCGTTGCGCAGGTCTTGCGTGATTTTCTGATAGCGGGCGACCTCGCCCTTATCCATCACAAGAACGACGACGGGCCCGAGCGCTTGCTGCTTCTTTTCGCCGATCAGCGAGAGCGCCGCCTGTAGACGCGAGACGCCGATCGAGAAGCCGGTCGCGGGAACCTTGTCGCCGGTGAAGCGGGCGACAAGATCATCATAACGGCCGCCACCGCCGACGGAGCCGAAGCGCACGGGTTTACCGTCGTCGCCTTTGACCTCGAATGTCAACTCGGCTTCGAAGACAGGACCGGTGTAGTATTCGAGGCCACGCACGACAGTTTGATCGATGCGAATCCGTTGTTCGTCATATCCGGCTGACCGGCACAGCTTCTCGATTTCGAGTAGATCGTCGACGCCCGATTTGAACGTCGCGTTGTCGCTTTTTTTTCCGCCAGTTTCGGAGATGGGCTTTTCCAGGAAGCTGATGACTTCCATCGCTTGCGCCGGGCTCAGTTCGGCGCCTTTAGTGAAATCGCCGCTCTCGTCCTTGCGGCCTTTGCCCAAAAGATCTGAGACGCCTTGCAGACCAAGGCGATCGAGCTTGTCGACGGCGCGCAGCACCGTCAGCCGACGGCCGCTGTCTGTCACATCCAAGCCGATGCTCTCAAGCAATCCGTCGAGCAGTTTCCGATTGCTCACCTTGATTGCGTAATCGCCACGCTTGACGCCCAAGGCTTCGAGCGTATCGGCGGCGAGCATGCACATCTCGGCGTCAGCGGCGACGCTTTCCGCGCCGACGGTATCAGCGTCGAACTGCACGAACTGGCGGAAGCGGCCGGGTCCCGGTTTCTCGTTGCGATAGACATTCCCGAACGCATAGCGGCGGAACGGCTTCGGCAGCGTCTGGAAATTCTGCGCGACATAGCGGGCGAGCGGCGCCGTCAGATCGTAGCGCAGGCTCATCCATTGCTCGTCCTCATCCTGGAACGAGAAGACGCCGGCATTCGGCCGGTCCTGATCGGGCAGGAACTTGCCGAGCGCGTCCGTGTACTCGATCGCGGGCGTTTCGAGCGCCTGGAAGCCATAGCGCTCATAGACGTCGCGGATCTTCGCGATCATATCGTTGAGGCCGTGAAGCTCGGCGGCCTCGATATCGCGGAAACCTTTCGCGAGGCGCGCCACTGGTGAAGTTTGCGCCTGCGGCGCGGGACGCACGCTGGTATTGTCTTTGGACATGAGGGCTATGAAGACCGTGACTATAAAGGTTGCCGTAGCACCTGGGGCGCACAGCTGGCGAGCCCGCCTTATATCGGATCGGCGGAGCGCGCGAAAGTCGGGTTCAGGATCGCAGTTTACCGGGACAAACGCGGCTTCAGGCGGCGAAAGAGCGATTGCACCCGCGCGCTTTTGCGCAGGCGGCCCTTCAGACGCTGGAACATGGCGTGCGGAACCTGCGCGAGATCGCGGGCGACGATCAGATCGTAAAGCGGCACGTCTTCGACGCCGAACCCACGTTTGAACGGATAGTCTCCGATGCCCATGTCAAAGCGGCGAATGCCCTGGGCGACGAAGTGCTTCATCGTCTCGACGACGACCAGCCTGCCCGGCGAAAGATGACCCCAGCCCGGACCGCCCGTGGCGATGCGCAGCAGCGTGAACGTGCCGTCGTGGACGATGCCAAAGAGCGTCGCGATGATCTCGCCGCCCGCTTCAATTGCAAACAGAGAGGCAAGCCCCGCATCCGAGCCGTCGATCGCCAATCGTTCGTAGAAGGCGCGATAGGCGGGTTCGTCGAGAACATATTTGCTGCCGAGCGTTCCGTGACGTGAGGCCTGCTGCTCTTCGAGCACCGAGTAGACGCGCGCGATTTCTTCCGCCGTCGTGGCGCGATAAAAGCGCGGCGCGCCCTCCTTCTCCCACAGCCGATAGCAGCGCTCGACTTCTTTGCGGTATTTCTTGCCTCGCGAGCGCAAGAAGTCTTCCACCGTTCCCGGCACGTTGAGCACGTTACCATCGTGGCGCGCAGGCGTGATGCCGAGCCGCGTCAAAAGCGGATTGGCGCGGCCGCCGATTTCGCCGGGCATGCGCTCAAGGCGGATCAGATCGACATCGGGCATCGCGTGCAGCACGCCGCGCCACGCACGCCGGATGGAGCGCCGCTTCGTCAGCAGCGCGCGTCCGAGGATTGGTCCGCCATAGTCGGAAACGCCGAGATCGGCGAAGCGGGCGACGGTCCGGCTGCGTTCCTTCTCGATCAGCAGAGGCAGGATCAGCGCGACTTCGCCGCTATTTCGTTCAGTGACGACGACAAGGCGCGGCAAGGCGTGCTGCGGCTCCGCCAATTCCTCGTAGAGAACCGTCAGCCAATCCAGCGTCTGGAAGCCGGTAGAGACGAGGCCATCCTGCACGGCTTCAAGCGCCGCGAGCGCTTCGTCGGAGCCGTCGAAGACTTCCGTTATGAAACGGGGGCCACGCCAAAGCGCACGCCGCGGCTCAACTCGATCCGCGGCCGCCAGCGTTGCGCCGTTCCCTGCATCCACCGTCGCCATACGCGCTACACTTCAAAGGCGATGTGACTTCCCTCTTGCCGTCTATTCCGCCGCCGCCGCGAGGTCGATAATCCCACCTGGGCGGCGCGGATCAAGTTTGAATTCGATGGGACGCTTGGATTTCTGCGCTTTCTTGAGCAAGCCCGAGCGACGGACACCTGCCTGCAACGCGGCCTTGGCCCAGAATCCGGCTCCCGATGTCGCGGTGCTTTTCGGCGGGATGCCGACTTTTTCGCGGAGGATGCCGTTAGCGAGGTTGACCATTTGCCGGCGGCGGATGTGTTCGGTCCAGTATTCCGTTGTCATCGAGATGTTGAGGCAATCGAGGTTCTCGACGCGGTGCGGCGTGTAGAGCGGCCAGTGCATCATCGTGCCGGGCTCAAGGAGGAACTCGGTCGCCGCTTGTTCGTAGGACGGATCGTACTTGATGCCGACTTCGTTGGCGTACATCGCCACGTATTCGAGGCTTTCTTCCGTCAGGTAGGGCGGCGTCGTCGGGTAGAGATAGACGCGCTTCTGGCCCCGGATCTGCCACAGAGACTGACCGGCCGAGTCGAAGTGATAGTAAACCTGCGCGTTCGGCGACGAGATAATGATGCCGTTGAGCCGCGTGAACGTCTTGTATCCGCCGAGATTGCGATCGACTTCTTCGAAAATTTCATCGAGCAGCTTGCCGTAGCGCTTATCGACCTGACCGACGCGGAACAGGTGAATCCACGTGCGGCCTTGCGCGATGGCTTCGATGACCTGCTTGCCGGAGAGCTTGCCGATGTCGCCTTCGCGCCAGCTCTGCTTCGGGGAACCCTGCTCGCCCATGTGGACGAGCGCATAATGCTCGCGCGGGTACGTCTCGATGAGTTCTTCTAGCGCCTCAAGCGAGAACAGCGAATGCTCGTGAAGCCGATGCTTGATGCTTAACGGAGCTTTGCCCCAGTTCGCATTGACCTCATTTGTCCAATTTTGAAAAATTGGCTCAGACATGCGCAGTACCTCGTTTGGATTGGCAAATTCAGAGAACTTGCCGGGTCCAATGCAAGGATCGTGCATCGGAGGGAGCGACAAACGGTGTCACTTCCGCCGGATGGTTAACGGTGCGGGTGGTGCGCCTCAGCCAGGTCCGCTAATGACGGCGGCGGCAAAGACGATGAAGACCGTCTCGAATGTCTGTTCGACCGCGCCGAGGACGTCGCCGGTGTAGCCGCCGATCTTACGCCGGGCGATGCTTGCCATCATCGCCGCCGCAGCGAACGCGCACAGCGCCGCGATGATGAACGCCGCCGACGGCAGGACGAGAAACCCCGGAATCAAACCGAGTGCTATCGCGACGGCGATTTCGGAATTCGTCATCTCCGATATCTTATGGCTGACCTTGGTGTTGCCGTCACCGGCGTGCGGCAAGCGCCACATCGCAAGCACCATTGCGAGGCGGGCTCCGGCGTGCGCCGCGATCAATACGCAGGCCGCCGAAGCGGGATCGACCGTGACGAGCGCCGATGCTTTCAGCGCCAGTACGGCGATGAGCGCCAGCGTTCCGAAGATTCCAATCCGGCTGTCCTTCATGATTTCGAGACGGCTCTCGCGCGTCCGACCGCCTCCGAAGGCATCGACGGTGTCGGCCAGGCCGTCTTCGTGCAGCGCCCGCGTCAGCGCGACCGCGATGAGCAAGCCAATCACGACCGGCAGAGGGCTCGGAAAGAACAGGGCCGATCCGACGATCGCGGCGCCTGCGACGGCGCCAACGAGAACGCCGACGAGCGGCATGTATTTCGCGGATCGCGCCAGCCAGTCGGCGGGACATATATCGAAAGAGCCGACCGGCAGTTGCGTCAGGAATTGCAGTGCGATCCGAAAAAGGCGCAGTTCGTTGGCCATCATGCCGGATGCTCGCCCGGCAAGTCGGCCATCTCTCGGAGCATGAGTTCAGCGGCGCGAACGATGGGAATTGCCAGAGCCGCGCCGGTTCCTTCGCCGAGGCGCATGTCAAGTTCCAGCAGCGGCCTGGCATCGAGGTGGTCGAGCAAAGCCTTGTGCCCCGGCTCGGCTGAGCAATGGGCGAAGATGCAGCTGCCGCGCACTTCCGGTTTCAATGCAATGGCTGCAATTGCCGCCACCGTCGAAATGAAGCCATCCACGACGATGATCCGCCGCGCATCGGCCGCTGCCGTCATGGCGCCGGCCATCATTGCAATTTCGAAACCGCCGAATTGCCGGAGGGCCTCTTTAGCACGCGCCGACGATTCCGTTGCCTTGATCGCGGCGCGGCTCAATGCGGCTTCCAGAACCTGGCGTTTATGATCGATGCCGAGCGCCGGAGCGCCCGCGCCGGGTCCGACGAGCGAAGCCAGCGGAATGCCAGTCAGCACATGCGCGACGAGCGCCGCGGCGCTGGTGTTGCCGATGCCGATCTCACCGTATCCGACGATCCCGACGCCGCTATCGCCCAGATGCGCGTCGATGGCGCGCCCGGCTTCGAGCGCGGCGTCACATTGTTCATGCGTCATCGCCGGTTCGATCCGAGAATTTTTCGTTCCCTTAGCGATGCTGCGATCGAATAACAAATCGTGCGGCGGCAAAGATTCCAGCATTCCCGCATCGACGAGCGCGACCGAAATGCCGGATGCGCGCGCGAGGACGTTAACTCCGGCGCTTTCCGCGAGAACGAATTTGGCAATCTCGCGCGTCACAACCGAGGGATAGGCGGTGACGCCTTCGGCCGTGATACCGTGATCGCCAGCAAAGACGAGAATTTTTGCGACGCCGAGATTCGGTTTCGATGTTCCGGCGATGAGACCGATTTGCAAGGCGACGTCTTCCAGGCGGCCCAGCGATCCAACGGGCTTGGCTTTTCCGCGAATGCACGCGCGAAGCTCGTCTTCGAGCGCCGCCGGCGATCCGATCTTCCGTTCAACGATGCTCATACGCCGATGTAGTCCTCGACCTTGCGTGTCGGCTGCGGCACGTCCGTTGAATACTTTGCGAGGTCTTCGAGTCCTGGGGGTACGGGACCGCCGTGCGCCCAATCCAGAAGCTCGATGGTGTGCACGACCGGGACATCGACCGCGTTCTGAATCTGCTGGATGCAGCCGATATTGCCTGCGGCCACGACATCAGGGCGCAGTGTCTTGATGTTCGCTGCCTTGCGATCTCGTAGCGCACCGGCGATCTCCGGCTGCAGGATGTTGTAGACGCCAGCGGAGCCGCAGCAGAGATGGCTTTCGGGAATGTCGAGCACGGTGAAGCCAGCGTTCTTCAACAGCGTCTTCGGCTGTCTCGTGACGCGCTGGCCATGTTGCAACGAGCAGGCCGGATGATAGGCGACCTTTAGGCTCGACCATCGTTTCGGCGCGCCGATGTCGTGGCCTTCGAGAAACTCGGTGACGTCCTTCGCCATCGCCGCGATATCCTTGGCGCGCTTGGCGTACTCCGTTTCGTGGCGCAGCAGGTGTCCGTAATCCTTGACAGTCGTGCCGCATCCCGACGTGTTGACGATGATCGCGTCGATACCGCCCTTGGCGATTTCCTTGCTCCAGGCGATGACGTTGGCGCGGGCCAGTTTGACGGCGTCCTCCTCGCGCCCGATGTGGCTACTCAGCGCTCCGCAGCAACCGGCGCCGGCGGAGACGATGACGTCAATGCCACCGCGTGCGAATAGCCGGATCGTGGCGTCGTTGATTTCCGGCCGTAGAACTTGCTGCGCGCAACCGGCAAGCAGGATGACGCGGCCGGTTCTGACTCCCGTTGGCGACGCCGTGCCGGGGCCACGGAAGCGTGCGGCGTGCGGCCGTTCGGACGGCGCGAGATCGACCATCGCCGCCAGCTCCGGCATTTTGAGCGCCTTGAAGACGCCGGAGAGGCGCCGCCCAAGAGGCGCGGCGCGCATCGCCCAGCGGAAGCGGCGCGGATAAGGGACGATCTCTGTCAGTGCGCGGCGGATCAGGCGATCCTTGAAACTGCGGTTGCCGGTTTTCTCGATGTGCTCGCGTGCGATCTCGACGAGGTGCATGTAATCGACGCCGGACGGACAGGTCGTCATGCACGAAAAACAAGAGAGGCAGCGATCGATGTGCGTTGAGACTTCGGGCTTCGCATCGATGCCCTTTTCAAGCATGTCCTTGATCGCGTAGATGCGGCCGCGCGGGCTGTCGCGCTCGTCACCCAGAACAACATAGGTCGGACAGGTGGCGGTGCAGAACCCGCAATGCACGCAGCGCCGCAGGATGCGGTCGGCCCGGGCAATCTCCGGATTTTCGAGTTGTTCTTTGGAAAAACTAGTTTGCATCGCTTTTGACTGGGAAATCCTGATCTAGAGATCGGCGTACATGCGGCCGCGATTCAAAAGCCTATCAGGATCGAACGCCGACTTCACACCGCGTGTCAATCGTTCGATTTCAGGCTTCAGCGGCTCAAAGACATCGACGCTCGCCCGAACTTCCGGCTGGGCACGGATCAGCGTTGCATGTCCGCCGCGAACCGATACGGCGCGACGGACGTCTGCCGCGCCCGCATCGGCGGCGGCTGGAACTTCAAGCCAGATCAGCGCACCGCCCCAATCGTAGAATGCGGTTACGTCCATGAATTTCTGAATGGCGGCGACGATCTCCGCAGCCTTGGTTGGCAGACACGCAATGCGCCACAGGCTCGTCTCGGCTGAGAACGGCACAACGGAGAGCGTACGAAATTCGCTCCATAAACTCCAGGTCGCCTCGGAATCGAGTTCGAGCGGCGTGCCATAGACCTTGAGCGCGGCTTTGAGCTTTTCCTTGCGTTCGTCGATCGATGTCGAAAACGTTTCAAGGCGGAGCAGCGTAACCGGCTGGTCGATGTTCTTCAACTTCGGATGCTTCAAACGCTCGGCGCATTCTTTCGGCAGATGCACCGCGCCGGAAACTTCAAGCGGCGTGCGCATGACGGCCGTCACCGCTTCGAGCGCCAGATCGTCAGGCAGTCCGGTGTAGGCGAGCGTCAGCATGGTTTGCGGAAGCGGAGCGACCTTGAACGTCACTTCGGTCATCACCGCGAGCGTGCCCCAGCTTCCCGTCAAGCCTCGGGCCACGTCGAGGCCGGTGACGTTCTTCATGACGCGCCCGCCCGACTTGAACAGTTCGCCCAGGCCGTTGACGGCGCGAACGCCGAGAAGGTTGTCGCGGGCGCTGCCTGCCGTGACGCGGCGAGCGCCGGAAAAGTTGGTCGCGAATACACCGCCGATCGACAGCGCGCCGCCGGGTGCTCCCGTCGCCGGTCCCAGATCGACCGGTTCGAAGGCCAGCATCTGCCCGCGCGCTGCGAGAAGCGCTTCGATCTCATAAACAGGCGTGCCCGATCGCGCCGACATGACAATCTCGGTCGGCTCGTAGAGCGTCACGCCTTTCAGGCCGGCGGTCGACAGGACCACATCGGAACGCGCAACACGTCCGGCATTGCGCAGAGCCCCATGCCCGACGACTTCCATGCGCCGCTTCTGACTCGCGAGCTTGGCAACCATCGTCTGTAGCTCCCACTCGGCTGCGGGGCGCAAAAGTTCGGTCACGATCGCACCATGTCCTAAGCAACCTCAGGCATGCTCGCGGGACGTCCCGCGCGCATCGGCTCGGTCGCAGCCAAGGGAAAGACTTTCGCCGGATTGAGACGCCACGTCGGGTCGAACACGCTCTTGATGCGCATCTGTACGTCGAGATCAACCGGGGAAAATTGCGACGACATCAACTCGCGCTTTTCGATGCCGACGCCATGTTCTCCGGTGAGGCAGCCGCCAAGCTCGACGCAGAGTTTCAGAATGGCTTCACCCGCCAATTCGGCGCGATCGGCGTCTCCCGGCTTGTTCGCGTCGTACAGCACCAAGGGATGCAGATTGCCGTCACCGGCATGAAAAATGTTGGCGACCTTGAGATCGTGTTCAGCACAGATCTGGCTGATGCGCGTCAACGCATGCGGCAGCTGCGCGAGCGGAATCGTGCCGTCCATGCAGAGATAGTCCGAGATGCGGCCGATGGCGCCAAATGCGGCTTTGCGTCCGGCCCAGATGCGGGCGCTCTGATCAGCGCTCGAACTCATGACGACGGTCTTGGGGTCGTGTTTGGCAGCAATTTCAGCGATGCGGCCGAGCAGGATGCCGATTTCGCTCTCCGAACCTTCGACCTCCACGATCAGCAGAGCTTCGACGTCCAGCGGGTAACCGGCGCCCGCGAAGGCTTCGCAAACTTCGATCGCCGCGTGATCCATGTATTCAATCGCCACTGGAATGATGCCGGCGGCAATGATGGCGGCGACGCAACTCCCGGCTGCCTCGGGCGAGCGGAAGCCGATCATCATCGGGCGCGCACCTTCAGGTGACGGAACGATCTTGACCGTCGCCTCCGTGATGACGCCGAGTTGACCTTCCGAGCCAATGACCAGGCTCAAGAGATCGTAGCCGTTGCGTTCGAGGACCGTGCCGCCAATTTCGACGATCGTTCCATCAATCAGAACCATCTTCACGCCGAGCACGTTGTGCGTCGTCACACCGTACTTGAGACAGTGCGCGCCGCCCGAGTTCATTCCGAGATTGCCGGCGATCGTGCAGGCGAGCTGGGACGATGGATCCGGCGCGTAAAAGAAACCGTTGGCGGACACACGCGACGTAATCTCGAGATTCGTTATGCCGGCTTCGACGCGCGCAAAGCGGTTGTCATAGTCGATTTCCAACACGCGATTCATTTTCGAGATGCAGAGAACGATTGCGTCTTCCGTCGGCAGCGCACCACCGCTGAGCGACGTCCCGGCGCCGCGCGGGATGACCTTGACGTCATTCTCATGACAATACTTGAGGATCTTCGAAACTTCGTCGGTCGTGCGCGGAAGCACGACGAGCATCGGAATACGACGGTAAGCCGTGAACGCATCCGTTTCGTACGCTCGTCGCCCGTCCTCATCGAGGATGAGCAGGTCGGCACCGACGCGATTTCGCAAGCCCTCGATCAGAATGGGGCGGCGGCGAAGCACGCCGACGTCCGGTTCAGGCAGCTCGATGTGCGGCATCGCCAAATTTCTCCTCAGCGATCACCCTCGATCGGCCTCGTGCCACGTCGACCTCATTTATAGCACCAATGCCGGCGTCTCGGTGCGCGGCGGCGGCTCAAGCGCAGCATGTCTGGCGGATCAGATCACACATCGACACCCGACATCCGTGCGGCCGTTAAGCATTTTCGCACGCGCGGCCACAACCGGCAACATCCGTGTCGCGCAAGCCACTTGCTCGGTGATCCGGTAAAATCGCGCAGGTCCGAAGTTCAGTGCCGGTCGCCGCGCCCGAAACCTCGCGGCCCACGAAATCCTTCAGGACCGTGAAACTCCGGCGGACCGCGAAATTGAGGAATGGTCCGGAAGGCCGGCGGGCCACGGCTTTCGGGCGCAGCGCGCAAATCATGCGGCTTGTGTCCCCGTTCCCGGCCGCGATCAAAGCGTCCTTGTGCGAAGCATCCGCTGATGCACCCCTGGAGCGCCGCATCACAGCGCGGCGAAAACAGCAGCTTGGCATTCATCCGGCAGGAATTGTGCTGCGACCGGCAGGCATCGGCGCAAGGATCGGCAACGGCGGATTCCGCCGTCACGAGCGCAAGCGCCGTCAAGGCGGCGACGTACGCCAACCCTTTCGACCTCCAATGCGCGCGAGACATCCTACCGCCTCCTTGCCCCTGGTCACGTCGGACGGCAGGGCCAAAGCAAACGGCGGAGGCTAAGGGCATGACCATGAACATCGGCTGAACCGTGCTGCGCCGCAGCGCATCGCGTGCCGGCACCTCATGGCCATCCTAGAACGCAAACTCCTCGAAAATATGGTCAATGTTTTTGTCCCACGGTCCCGCGTAACGTGCCAGCAAATCGTCGGCTACGGTGCGGCCCTCGCCGGCAATCCGTTCGAGCGGCGCCAAGTATATCGTTTCGTCCTCGTTCAGGGAATTGAGGCGCTTGCGATTCTTAAGGCCCATGCGGGCGATGCCTAACGCCTGATGCGCAAGGCTGCGGACGTCCGTCGAGCGGAACCGCGTCGCCAGCGCATGCCTCGGAACGCCGGTGCGAAGTTGCTCGCGTTCTTCCGCGCTCCAATCGCGAACCATCTGCCATGCGTGATCGAGCGCCGCTTCATCATAGAGGATGCCCGCCCAGAAAGCCGGCAGCGCGGTGATCGTTCCCCACCGGCCGCCATCGGCACCGCGCATCTCCAGGAAGCGCTTGAGGCGGACTTCAGGAAACAGGGTCGTCAGATGGTCCGACCAATCATCGACCGTCGGATATTCGCCTTCCAGTCCGCGCAGCCGCCCGGCCATAAAATCGCGGAATGAAGATCCGGCGACGTCGATATAGTTGCCGTCGCGGTAGACGAAATACATCGGCACATCGAGCGCGTATTCGACGTAACGCTCGTAGCCCATGCCGTCCTCGAAGGCGAAAGGCAGCATGCCGGTGCGCTGCCGGTCGGTGTCGCGCCAGATCTCACTTCGCAACGACTGGAAGCCGTTCGGATGGCCCTCGGTGAACGGCGACGATGCAAAGAGCGCCGTTGCGATCGGTTGCAGCGCCAGCGAAACGCGCAGTTTCTTGACCATGTCGGCTTCCGAACCGAAGTCCAGGTTCACCTGGACTGTCGCCGTCCGGTACATCATGTCGAGACCGCGGCTGCCGACGGACGGCATGTAGCGCGTCATGACCTGATAGCGCTTCTTCGGCATCTGCGGAATTTCGTCGAGACGCCATTTCGGCGAGAAGCCAACACCTAGAAAGCCGATGGCGAGGTCTTCACCGACATTGAGGATTTCACGCAGATGCTCGTCCGTCTCGGCGGCCGTCTCATGCACCGTCTCCAGCGGAAAACCTGAAAGCTCGAACTGCCCGCCGGGTTCGAGACTGATGGTGCCGCCCTTCTCACCCTCGGGGCGTTTCAGCGCGATGACGTTGTCGTTCTCCTTGATCGGAGCCCAACCGTGGCGCTTGATGAGTTCTTCCATCAGCGCCCGGATGCCATCCGGCCCTTCATATGGGACAGGCTTCAGCGATAGCGTGCGGAATACGAATTTTTCGTGCTCGGTGCCGATCCGCCAATCGGCCTTCGGCTTCTCACCCGCCGCGATCCAGCGAACGAGATCGTCACGAGATTCAATCCTCGGACTTTCGGCAACTTGTTCTCGCGTCGACATGTCCGAATGGTCCGTTCATTCCCTTGGCGCCCTGCGAAGTGGGCCCGCACGGCAGGAAGCCTTATGACGGGAGCCGCATGGAACGGCAAGGTGGCTGAAGGGCTGTCTCAATGTCGCCGCCAGTCGCCGAGGACCGCATTGACAAGGGCCAGGGCGGCAACGGCCGCCGTGTCGGCCCGCATGATCCGGGGGCCAAGCGACACGGAAACCACGAACGGCTGAGCCACGAGACGGCGGCGTTCGTCCTCGGAAAAGCCACCCTCGGGACCGATCAGCACAGCCAGCGGACCCGGGCGGACGCGACCAAGCGCCTCGACCGGATCGAGCGTCGTATCGTGCTCGTCGCAATAGATGAGTTTGCGCGCGGCGTCCCAGCCGGTCAGAGCCTTATCGAGCGAGACGGGCGGCTCGACCTCCGGTACGCGAAGGATGCCGCACTGCTCCGCCGCCTCGATGACATTGGCAATCATCCGGTCAGTGTTGACGCGCTCCGCTATCGTTCTTTGCGTGATGACCGGCCGCAGCCGTTTCACGCCCATCTCGGTGGCTTTTTGCACCATATAATCAAGGCGCGAGCGCTTGAGTGGCGCGAAGAGATAATCGATATCCGGCCCCGCTTCCTGGGGGCGGGTCTGATGTTCGAGGCCGAGGACGACGCCGCGTTTGTGGACCTCAAGGAGTGACGCCTCCCACTCCCCGTCGCGGCCATTGAAAACAAGCAGGCGCGCTCCCGGGCGCAGCCTCAGCACATTCGTCAGATAGTGGGCCTGCTGCTGCGAAAGCTCGATTGAAGCGCCCGCGGCGAAATCGCCGTTAACGAAGAGTCGTTCTGATGTCAGATCGCGGATTGCCATCTTGCGGTCTTATCCGAGCTTCTGCTTCGATGATATGGGCGGCGACACGGCTCCGTGTTGCCTCGTAACGCGCAGCCGGATAGCGTTCCTGAGAAAAGTCGACGGAGACATATCGCACTCATGGGAGCTGAGGTTTCCCCCAAATCCGATTCGCGCGTTGCGGATGCATCGCCGTCGAATTGGGTTGATCGCTGGGCGCCAAATTCAATTCGGCCGTATCTGCGGCTTGGACGTTTCGACCGTCCGATCGGAGCGTGGCTGCTGCTTTTCCCGTGCTGGTGGTCACAGACACTCGCCGAAGTCGCGACGCGCGAGCCGTTTCCGAATTTCCGCTACCTGCTGCTGTTTGCAATCGGTGCACTGGCCATGCGGGCATCGGGTTGCGCCTATAACGACTATGTCGACCGGCATTTCGATGCCAGCGTCAAGCGGACCGCGAGCCGTCCCATTCCCTCGGGCCAGATTTCGCCCGGTGCGGCGCTGAGATTTGCCGTCGTCATGGCGCTCATCGGGCTTGTTGTGCTGCTGCAGTTCAACTGGTTCACCGTCTGGCTCGGCGTGGCGTCGCTGGTGATCGTCGCTGTTTATCCTTATGCCAAACGTTGGACGAACTATCCGCAGCTCGTACTCGGGTTTGTTTTCAATTGGGGCGCCCTGCTTGGCTGGGCCGCAATCAAAGGCTCGCTCGGCTGGCCGGCCATCGCGCTTTATGCCGGCTGCATTTTGTGGACGGTCGGCTACGACACGATCTATGCCCATCAGGATAAGGAAGATGACGCGCTTCTCGGATTGGGATCAACAGCGCTGCACTTCGGCGACGATACGGTGTCGTTCGTCGGCGCCGTCTACGGGCTTGCGGGCATTTTGTGGCTGACGGCTGGCGCTCTGGCCGGCGCTCACCTTGTCTACTTCCTGTCCGTGACTTTGGTTTTCCTGCAAATGTCCTGGCAGGTGGCGACACTCGATATTCGGGATCCGGCGAATTGTCTGCGGCGTTTCCGATCGAACCGGGACGTCGGCATTGCGGTGTTCGTGGGTCTGGTGGCCGACATGCTGCTGTCGTGGTTCGCCGGGCTCAGCTAATTCGGAGCACGGGGCAGGTTGCCGCACGGCGCGTCGCATAAGGCAACGGCGCGACCGCTTCCGCGCCGCGCCGTTGTGCCTCACTGTTGTCTTTTTGGTTGGCCGGTTACCCAGCGCTTACTGACTTTGTAGCAGTATTCCGTTCGGATACGCTTAAGAGATATCGTAAAAATCGCCTTATCGCGTGTCCGGAATTCGTACGAGGCGGTTGACGTCGTGCAACGCTTCGGCTTTTTGCACGTTGATACAGCTCGTTTTTCCGGACTTCTATTCGCACCATGACACAGCACGCATCATCGGACTCGAAGGGCCAGCTCTTGCATCTCGTTTTCGGCGGCGAGCTGGTCGACCTCGACAGTCACGAATTTCGCGATCCGGCCAACCTCGACATCGTCGGGATCTTTCCGGATTACGCTTCGGCCTATGCGGCCTGGAAAGGCGCAGCGCAGCGCTCGGTCGATAATGCGATGGTGCGGTACTTCATCGTGCACCTGCATCAGATGCTTGAGCCCAACGGGTTGAAGCCAAGCTCCGCGCCGGTCCACGCTTCTTGATCCAAACGCCGCCGACGTCACTCATTCACTCACGACGAAGCAGACCGTTGACCAATCGATTGGCCCAGCCGCGCGCTTTGAATGAGCGGCTGATCTGTTCCGGGTCGTAGACCGTATCGACCCACTCCCAGAACGAAATCCCGGTCTTCGCCTGATCCTCGAGGTAGCGATCGAACACGGCATCGAGCACACCGGTGTCGGCGCTGCGAATGTGGCCGTAGCGCCAGGACAATTGCTCCTTGGCCTTGGAAATCGGTACGCCGTCACGAACGTGACGGACGATCGTACTCATCAATCCGGCGCGATCGGCGCCCGATTTGCAATGCACGAGAATGGGATAGTCGACGCGCTCCAGCACGTCCTTCATCGCTTTCAGATTGGCGCGGCTCGGCGGCGCCCGCGATTTCAACGCGAGATCGATCAGCGTCACGCCGTTGCGTGCGCAGGCCTGCTGCTGCAGCCAGCGGGTGCCGAACGTTTGCTCGCCCCGTAGGTTGATGATGGTCTTGATGCCGCGTTTCGCCAACCACCGCACTTGATGCGGAGCCGGCTGCGCGGAACGCCAGACATCCTTCGATATCTTGTGCCTGTTGTTATAGACTATGCGAGTAATTCCATAGTCGATGAACAACATTTCCGTATAGCAAAGTGCGGGCGCGAATCCGTTGCGCAACCACGCAGGCGATGCGTGTACGGCGTTATGCAAAAAGGCGCCGCTTTTCCGACGCAATCCGCGTTTTGCTTGTTTAAGGAGGCTGGCCATCAGAACTGGGCACAATGCCTGATTTCGATCGCCGAGTGTAAGTTTCCGCGCGGCGATCCACTCATTTGTTCGTTCCTAAACGGCATTGGGCCCGATCTCGATTGAACTTGCTAGGTATTCGCTATAGCTACGAGCTGCAAGGGGCTTGAACGGCACCGGAATTTGCCCCGAGCACTTTCCCCTTCAGATCTCAAAGGACAGCCGCGGCGCATGGCCGAGACTAAGAAGACGCTTGTGCGACTTGGCGGGAAATCACTCGCGGGGCTTATTCGTCTCGTCCGCCATACGTCCAAGGCCGTCTACGAGCCTGCCGATGTTCTGGATCGGCTCGCCGACACGCATCCGTGCGTCGTCGCCTGCTGGCATGGCCAATTCATGATGGTCGCGGCGCTGCGGCCGGAAAATACCAAAGTCGCCGCCATGGTTGCCCGGCATGGTGACGCAGAACTGATCGGCGAGGCCATGCAGGCGCTCGACGTCAAACTGATCCGCGGCGCCGGAGCCGGGACTCGCCGGCGTGACCGCGGCGGGGCGGCAGCGCTGCGTGCCTCGCTTGGCGCTTTAGCCGACGGCTATTCGCTCGTCATGACGGCCGACGTGCCGCCCGGACCGGCGCGAGTCGCCGGGCCCGGCATTGTTGCGATCGGACGCATGTCGGGGCGGCCTATCGTGCCCGTCGCCGTCGCCTCCAAGCATTTCGCATCCCTCGACACCTGGAGCCGGTTGACGTTCAACCTACCGTATTCGACCCTGGCTCTTGTTGCCGGAGATCCGATCGAAGTTCCGCAGAACGCCGACGCGGATATGCTCGAATCCAAAAGGCTCGAACTCGAAACCGCGCTCAATGCCGTCACGAGAAAGGCCTACGAGCTTTGCGGTGGCGACATCGATCGTGCGACACCGCTCGATGTGCTGGCGGCCGCGTCACCGCCCGAGCCGGGATTGGCGCTCAATGCGTACCGCGCGGGTACGGCGATGTTGCGTCCGGTGGTTCCGGTTCTCCTCAACATGCGCGGTAAAAATGGCAAGGAGGATCCGACGCGGCGCGGCGAACGGCTCGGTTTTGCCGGTCGCCCGCGTCCTGAAGGCCAAGTCGTTTGGGTGCACGCGGCAAGCGTCGGCGAGACGAACGCCGTGCTGCCTCTGATCGAAGGTATTCTCTCTGCAAATCCGCACGTTTACGTTCTGCTGACGAGCGGAACGATCACCTCGGCCAACATCGCAGCGCGCCGCCTTCCCGCGCGCGCCATTCATCAGTACGTACCGCTTGACGTGCCGCAATACGTCGGACGATTTCTCGATCACTGGAAACCGACGATCGCGATCTTCACCGAATCCGACATCTGGCCGAATCTCGTTCTAGCGGCGTTCGCCCGGCATGTGCCGCTCGTACTGGTCAATGCCCGGATGTCGCCGCGAAGCATCAATCGCTGGCGCCGCTTCGCGAAATTCGGACGACCTCTCTTCTCGCGCTTCGCCGCGATCCTGGCGCAAAATGACAACATTGCCCGCGCGGTGAAACGCCTTGGTGCGCCGAACGTCATCACGGCGGGCAATATCAAGATCGACTCTCCCGCGCCGCCCGTCGATCCGGCCGTTAAGGCGAAGCTCAAAGCGGCGATCGGCGATCGGCCGGTTTTCCTGGCGGCGAGCACGCATCCGGGCGAGGATACCGTGATCGCTGCGGCGCATTCGCTGATGCGCCGAAATCTCGAAGGACTGCTGACGATCATTGTACCACGCCATCCCGAGCGCGGCGGGGGACTCGCGGCTTCCCTCGGCGGCCTCGGCCTCAAGACGCAGTTGCGCAGTCGCGCGGCGGACCCTGCTCCCGAAACCGAGATCTATATCGCCGATACGATCGGTGAACTCGGAACGTTCTATTCGGTCGCTCCGGTGGCGCTCATCGGCGGATCGCTCGTCGAACATGGGGGGCAGAATCCGATCGAAGCCATTCGGCTTGGCGCCTGCGTGCTGACCGGACCCTACACGCACAATTTCCGCGACGCGTATGCCTCGCTTTTTCGCGAGAAGGGCGCCATCGAAGTTCGCTCATCGGACGATATCGCGCGTCAGGTTACGAAACTGCTTTCCGATAAACTCGCAGCCGAACGCATGCGCGCCGGAGCCGATCGCGCGCTGCAAACGCTCGGCGGCGCGTTGGACAAGACTCTCGGCGCCATTCAGCCGCTGCTTGAGAAGCAGAGGATGTGAGCCGTGTCCGGCCGCGAACCTCATTGGTGGTATAGCGCGAGGCCGCATTGGCAAACGACCCTGCTGTCGCCGTTCGCGACAATCGCCGGAGCCGTCGCCGCCGCGAGGCTCGCAAAGCCGCCGTCATACCGCAGCCGCTTGCCAGTCATCTGCGTCGGCAACTTCACTGTCGGGGGTTCCGGCAAGACGCCGCTGGCATTGCTCATCGCGCGGCTCGTTGCCGAGGCGGGACGCGAACCTTGGTTTCTGACGCGGGGCTATGGCGGCAAGGTCGCCGGTCCGCTGCATGTCGAGCCTTCAGTGCACGGCAGCAATGACGTGGGTGACGAACCGCTGTTGCTGACACGCCGGGCACCGACCGTCGTTTCTCGCGATCGCGTCGCCGGAGCGAAGACCATCGAGGCGGCTGCATCGCCGCGCGCCGCCATCATCATGGATGATGGCCTGCAGAATCCGTATCTGGCGAAGGATCTTGTTGTGGCCGTGATCTCCGGAGATCGCGGCTTCGGGAACGGGCGTGTGATCCCGGCTGGGCCGTTGCGAGCGCCGCTTTCGAAGCAAATCGGTTTGGCGGACCTCATCGTTGTGACGGGGCAAGATGGTTCGAAAACGTCAGACCTCGTGCAACGCCTGCGCCCCATGACCGATTCGCCGATCATTTCCGCAACGACACGCGCCGCCAAAAGCGCCGAAGCCTTTCGTGGACGGCGAGTCATCGCCTTCGCAGGTATCGCCAATCCGCAGCGCTTTTTCTCGATGTTGGAAAGTCTTGGAAGCGTCATCGTCGAGCGTCGCGTGTTTGCGGATCATCACGCATTTCACGACCGCGAGGCGCGCGATCTGATCGATGCAGCGCGGCGAACGAGTGCCGATCTGGTCACGACCGAAAAGGATCTCGCACGTTTGTCGGGACGAACCGGCGCATGCGCAGAACTGCGCGACCGCTCCGCGGCGCTTGCAATCGAGACGACTTTTGAAGACAGCGATCTCGCGATTCTGAAAGACAAGATCGGCGCCGTGCTCGGACGCTAGACTTGGCTTTCGCCATGCGCCCTGAGTTCAAGATAGCGCTGAAGCGAGATTTCGGCGGAAGCATAGGCCTCCTGCGCGTCGACGCTCCAATAGCGCAAATCGGCCAGTGCGATCGGCCGTCCGCTGACGGCGCAACGCACGAATTCGCCGGGCGACAACACCTCGAATTCGCCATCCAGATAGCGGAGCTTCGCTTCGTTGCGTACGCCGAAAAATTTCTCGATGCGGTTCATTCTGTTCCGAGACGCGGTTTCGCCAACTTGCTACCAGTGCGCGTTCCGCGTCCGCGGAGCCGGCAATTCGGCGTGTACATCCTGACTAGTCTACATCAGGCCGATTAAAAAAGTGAGCCCTGTCCACCACGGCTGCGGGTCTTTTGACGCGACGGCTTGGTCTCGGCCGGTTGCGCTGATCCGCCTTTTTCAGGCGCCTGATCCGCATCCGCTACCACACCGATGCGCCCATCGGCAAATTGAACGCTTAAAGCCGCTCCGGCAGTTACCGATCGCGCTTGCCGAACGGTCGCACCCGCTTCGTCACGCACCAGTGCGAACCCGCGCGACAGGATACTTTGATAGCCCAACGATTTGAGTAGCGCATGGGTGCCATCCAATTCTCGCCGGTGCGCCGCGACGCGGTTGAGCAAGGCTTGGCCAGCCCGGCCGTCCAGAACCTGCAGCCGCTCATGGCATCTGGAATGCTTCTGAAGAATTGGAGCGGGGCTCAGCCGTCCGCTGATACGCGCCAGGCGGGTGGCATGGGCCCGGGTGTTGGCCAGCAGCGCGCGCGACAGCCGCCGGTCCACAGCATCGAACCTTTGACGCGGCAGGGCAATCAAGTCCTGCAGCTTCGGTAATCCACGCGACGATGCCTTGAGGTGTGTGCGCGTATCGCTCAAGACCCGGCGAATGGCGGTGCGCTTGCGCAGCATGAACTTTTCGAGTTGATCGATCAGCTCAGAGTATTTCGGCACGGCCCATTCGGCGGCTTTTGTCGGAGTCGGTGCACGCGCATCGGCGACAAGGTCGATGAGCGTCCAGTCGGTTTCGTGGCCGACGGCCGAGATCAGCGCGATTTGGCTTTCGGCCGCGGCGCGAACAACGATCTCTTCGTTGAAACTCCAGAGATCTTCGAGACTGCCGCCGCCGCGCGCCACGATGAGCACATCGGGACGCGGGATCGCGCCTTCGATGTCGAGCGCATTGAAGCCACGAATGGCGGCCGCGACTTCGACGGCGCTGCCTTCGCCTTGTACGCGCACCGGCCAGAGCAGCACGCACGCCGGAAAGCGTTCATTGAAACCGTGCAGCATGTCGCGGATGACGGCGCCGGTCGGGGACGTCACGATGCCGATGACTTTCGGCAGGAACGGAATTGCTTTCTTTCGCGCCTCGTCGAACAGGCCTTCGGCCGCGAATTTGCGTTTCCGTTCTTCCAGCAGCGCCATCAACGCGCCGGCGCCGGCCGGTTCGATCGATTCGATGACGATCTGGTATTTCGAAGAATTGGGGAACGTTGTGAGCTTGCCCTGGGCGATCACCTCCATTCCCTCTTCGGGCTTGAACCGTAGGCGCCCGTACGTTCCTTTCCATACGACCGCCTCGATCTTCGCCCGGTCATCCTTCAACGCGAAGTAGCAATGGCCGGAGGCGTGCGGTCCGCGGAAGCCGGAGATTTCGCCGCGCAGGCGGACGTAGCCGAAGCCTTCCTCAAGGGCGCGCTTGATATGGCCCGATAGCTCCGAGACCGAGAATTCCGGAGCATTGGCCCCGGGGCGCGTGTCGCTGGCGTAGGGTGATGAACTCAATTTTTCTGCCGTCTTGCCTGTTTCCGGTTGGATGATACACCAGGGCCCGAATTGCAACAGGGCGACTTGATGAACGTCTTACTTATCGGTGCGGGCGGCCGGGAACACGCGCTCGCCTGGGCTTTGAGCGCGAGCCCGCTGCTGAGCAAACTCTTTTGTGCGCCGGGAAACGCCGGAATCGCCGAGGTGGCGGAGTGCGTCGAACTCGATTCGGGCGACCATGACGCCGTCATCCAATTCTGTCGCGACCAGCGCATTGAGCTGGTGATGATTGGCCCGGAAGCTCCGCTGGTCGCGGGGCTTGGCGATGCGCTCGGCGTTGCGGGCATTCGCTATTGCGGCCCGACGAAAGCGGCGGCACAGCTCGAAGGCTCGAAGGGGTACACGAAGGATCTCTGCCGCGACGCCAACATTCCGACCGCCGCCTACGGGCGTTTTACGGACCGCGATGCGGCGAAGGCTTATCTCGCGACGCAAGGATTGCCAATTGTTATCAAGGCAGACGGGCTGGCTGCCGGAAAGGGCGTCGTCATTGCCACGACGCGCGATGAAGCCGAAGCGGCGATCGATGCTTGTCTCTCGGGCGCATTCGGTGCGGCGGGCAGCGAGGTTGTGATCGAGGAATTTCTGGACGGCGAAGAAGCCAGTTTCTTCGCGCTTTGCGATGGCGTGACCGCACTTCCGCTCGTCTCGGCTCAGGATCACAAGCGCGTCGGCGACGGCGATACCGGACCGAACACGGGTGGCATGGGCGCCTACTCCCCGGCTCCGGTCATGACCCGAGAGATCACCGATCAGGTCATGCGCGAAATCGTGCAGCCGACCGTCAAGGCGATGGCGGAACGTGGCGCGCCGTTCAAGGGTGTGCTGTTCGCGGGCCTGATGATTACCGCGTCGGGGCCGAAGCTCATCGAATACAACGTGCGTTTCGGCGATCCGGAGACGCAAGTGCTGATGATGCGGCTCAAATCGGATTTGCTTGCGGCATTGATCGCGACAGCGGACGGCGTGCTCTCGAACTTCGACCTCCGCTGGAGCGATGATGCGGCCTTGACCATCGTGATGGCGGCCAACGGCTATCCCGGTACGCCGCTCAAGGGCACCGAGATTAAGGGGCTTGATGCCGCCAAGCAGGTCCCGAACGTGGAGATCTTTCACGCCGGTACGCGCCGCGACGGAACCCGTCTTCTTGCCGACGGCGGTCGCGTGCTAAACGTGACGGGTCGCGGCCGGACCGTGGCCGAAGCGCGCGACGCGGCCTACGCGGCTGCCGCCAAGATCGATTGGCCGGGTGGGTTCTACCGCAAGGACATCGGCTGGCGGGCGCTGCAAAGAAACGACGCTTAGCAGGACACAGCGGACGGAGCATTCTCGTTGGAGCGGACATTGGAACAGACAAGCCCATGACCGCCAAGCCATCCGCAACCTCAACGATTCACGGGAAACATCTCGTCCGTACCCCAACGATCGGGCTGGCGCTCGGCGGCGGCGGCGCGCGCGGCCTTGCTCATATCGCGATGCTCGAAGCCTTCGATGAGCTGGGCGTCCGGCCGACGATCATCGCGGGCACATCGATCGGCGCCGTCTATGGCGCGGCTTACGCCTCCGGCATTTCGGGGAAGGAACTCCGCGACCATACGCGCTTCGTTCTGGCGCAGCGCTTCTCGCTGCTCCGCGATTTGTTCATTGCCCGGGCGCAGCCGTTTCAGCGCCTGCTCGGCATCGTCGGACGCCGAAATGCCCTTCTCGATCCTGAGTCGATGCTCGACGTCATCATGCCTAAAAACGTGAAGGGCAATTTCGCGGACTGCGAAATTCCGCTCAGAGTCGTCGCGTCCGATTTCTATGATCAGGAACCGGTGGTTTTCACCGAGGGTCCACTGCGCAAGGCCGTCGCCGCGAGCATGGCGCTGCCGGTCATTTTCCAACCCGTCGTCATCGACGGACATGCGTTTATCGATGGCGGTTTGACCAATCCCCTGCCGTTCGACCTGCTGATGAACGATGCCGATATTGTCGTTGCGATCGACGTCACCGGAGCACCCGTTGCAAATCCGGACCGCTCGGCGCCGATGGCGTTCGAAGCGCTGTTTTCCAGCGCGTTTCTGTTCGAGCGGTCGATCGTCAAAGAGAAGCTGAAATGGGTGCAGCCAGATATTCTGATCAACGCCGGTACGAGCCGTTATCAAGTCCTCGATTTTCTCAAGTTCGAAGAAATTCTAAACGCTTCCTCGTCCGCGAAAGAAACATTGAAAAAGCAGCTCGAACGGGTGCTCTCGGTCGAGACGCTGCCGGAACTGACCGCACCTCATGTCGAGCCGTCGCAGGTCAGCGAACCACCGACGCGCAAGCGGCGCGGACTCCTTTCGAGAGCGCGAAAAGTTCGGAAACAGGAGTGAGGCCGGAGACGATGCCTCAGCCTTCGCGGCGAGCGGCGAAGAAGGTTTTAAGCAGTGCGGCGGATTCGGTTTCCGCGAAGCCTGCGTAGACCTCCGGCACATGATGACAGGTCGGCTGATTGAAGACGCGCGGGCCGTGCTCGATGCCTCCGCCCTTAGGATCGGGCGCTCCATAGTAAAGCCGCCGGATGCGCGCGAACGAGATCGCGGCGGCGCACATTGGACAGGGCTCCAGCGTCACATAGAGATCGCAATCGACGAGGCGTTCGTCGGCCAACAGCGCGCAGGCGGCTCGGATCGCGAGAATTTCGGCATGAGCGGTCGGATCGCAAAGCTCGCGCGTGCGGTTGCCGGCGGCGGCCAGGACCTCGCCCGATGGCGACACAATGACCGCACCCACCGGCACTTCGCCGCGATCGGCTGCCAGGCGGGCCTCACCGAGCGCAAGCGGCATATGGCTTCGCGGGCCAGTCGATGTCATAAGCTCGCTTCCTTATTCAAATCGAAATCACAGTCATGCCCAAGCCAACCGCTCCTCCCGCTGCCGAGCCCCGAGACGAACCGATGCGCATCGCCAAGGCGATGGCGCGTGCCGGCCTCTGCTCCCGCCGGGAAGCCGAACGCTGGATCGCCGACGGCCGGGTCAGCGTCAACGGCAAGCTGCTCAGAACGCCTGCGGTCGAGGTCGGCGCAAGCGACAAGGTGATCGTCGACGGCAAACCGCTGCCGACCGCCGGGCCGCCACAGCTCTGGCGCTATCACAAGCCGAAGGGCATCGTCACCACCCATTCCGATCCGCAGGGGCGTCCGACCGTCTTCGAAAAGCTGCCGCCAGAGATGCCGCGCGTCATTTCAGTCGGCCGTCTGGATTTCAATACCGAGGGGCTACTGCTGCTCACCAACGACGGCGCACTGGCGCGGCATCTGGAGCTTCCGGTCAACGGCTGGGTGCGCCGTTACCGGGTGCGGGCCAAGGGACGGGTGGCCACAGCCGATCTTGCCTCGCTCAAAGGCGGTGTCGAAATCGGCGGAGTCCAATACGGGCCGGTCGAGGCCTCGGTCGATAGCGTGCAAGGCGCCAATTCGTGGCTATCGATCTCGATCCGCGAGGGTAAGAACCGCGAAGTGCGGAACGTGCTCTCGCATCTCGGCCTGACGGTGAACCGGCTGATCCGCGTTTCGTTCGGGCCGTTCCAGCTGCTCGATCTCCAACCCGGCGCGGTCGAGGCTGTCCGCCGCCGCGTACTCGTCGCGCAGCTCGGTCCGAGAGCCGCCGAGTCGCTCGGGCTTTCGGAAAGCCAGGCCGAGCGCAAGGAACGGCATGCTCGCGGCAAAGCGCGCGGACGCGATAACACATGAGGGTCGTCGCAGGGAGATTTCGCGGGCGGGCGCTCGTCACACCCGACGGCGTGAGCATTCGACCGACATCCGACCGCGTACGCGAAAGCGTGTTCAATATCCTCGCGCACGGCGCCGGGGATTTCTCGCTGGCGGGCGAACGTGTCATCGATCTTTTCGCCGGGACCGGGGCGCTCGGCATCGAAGCCGTTTCGCGCGGCGCTGCTTACTGTCTGTTTGTCGAAGACGCTGCCGAAGCGCGCGCGCTTATCCGGCGCAACGTCGAAGCACTGGGCTTGACTGGTGAAACGCGCATCTTCCGCCGCGACGCAACTGACCTCGGCCCTGCCGGCAACATGGAGCCCTATGGTCTGGCATTTCTCGATCCGCCCTACGCCAAGGGATTGGGAGAGACGGCGCTGACGGGTCTCGCGGACGGCAAGTGGCTGAAGCCCGGCGCCGTCTGCGTTCTGGAGGAACGTGCGGGCGCCGACGTCGCGATCCCGCCCGTCTTCACGCAATTCGATACGCGGACGTGGGGCGATACCGAGGTGCGCTTCCTGCGCTTTGGTTAACAGCCGAGGCGCTATCGAAACCGCAAGTTTCCGCTCCGAGACTGCGCGGCGGCGGGTTATCGCGCGGGTTTCCATCGGCCAGATTGGTTAAGTTTCCCAACCGTAAATACACACATCGCAACGTCCTGTTTGCGATGCGTCAGCAGCGCTCTTGCCAAATTTACGACGTGCTCTGATGATATGTCATGGTCTGGGTGCCGGGAGAAATTTGGAGCGAAAGGCGCTTCGGTGGACTTGCGTCCGCTGCCGCAGGCGATGCTGCGTTCCGCGTCTTCTGCACACCGTCGATTTCGGAACGGCGCGCGCCGAATCATCACCAACTCACTGAGCGCGCGCGCTTTCATTTGCGAAACGCGCATTGGGAACGCCTGACGACCCCCGTCGGCGACATCCAAGCCTACATTTTCGAACCCGACCGGCCGATCGCACGCGGTACGGTTCTCGTCGTGCATGGCTGGACCGGCGAATCCTCTTTCATGACGGCGATTGCCGAAGCCATCCGGCGCAGCGGCTTTCGCGTCGCGCTGTTCGACCTGCCTGCGCATGGGCTCAGCAGTGGACGCACGACGAACCTCATGGATTGCGCGCGGGCCACTGTTTCAGTCGGCGAACAGCTTGGGCCGATCCATTCGATCGTTACGCATTCGTTCGGCGGGTTGATCTCACTCGTTGCCGCTGAAGGTCATGCGCCGATGCCGGGTGCGCTTTCCGCGAAGCATATCGTCCTCATCGCTAGCCCCAATCGCTTGACGGATGTGACGGATCATTTCTCGCGCCATTGGGGTCTTGATGATAGCGGACGCCGGGCTTTTGAGCATCGGTTGGAACGCATCGGCCGACGCACGCTGGATTGCTTCAGCGCGGTGAAGCTGTTGCCTGCAAGCGGCTGTCGCGGTCTCGTCATCCACGCGCCGAACGATGCCGATGTTCCGTTTCGCTGCGCCCAAGAGATCGTCGCCGGCGTTCGTGGGCTAGAACTTCAAGTCTTCGATGGCCTCGGACACCGCAACATCCTCTTTGCGCCGCAAGTAGCCCGGGCGATCACGTCGTACCTGAAGGGCACGGTGAAAGCTCCGGACTTTCGCGTGCGTCAGACGGATGGGGCGAACGCGCCCTCGGCAAGCGCGCACGCGTAGTCACGGACGTTCTCCGGCCAGCCGGTCATGTGCGATTCAAACCGCCGCCGATCGCTCGCGAAAAGCGCACGCGCCGCTTCCTCAAAGCCAGGCAGGTTTCCACCCATCGCCGACATGAAACGATAGGCACGCTCCTGTGCTTCGCGCGGAGTCGAAGCGCCGGCGTTCGCACGGCGCGCTTCTTCGACAAGTTTCCGGAGCGTCACCGATGCACCGCCCGGCTGTTTCGCCAACCACTCCCAGTGCCGGGGCAATAGCGTTACCTCGCGGGCGACGACGCCGAGCTTCGGACGACCGGGACCGCGCGCTTCTTCTGTACCGACAGTCGCGGGCGGCGTGCGGGCGTCGCCAGATTCGCGCAAATCGAAATCGATCTGGCCGCCTGTCGCGTCGTCGAAAATGAGAATTCGCGACTCCGGGCGGTTCGATAGCAGTCTCTTGATGGCCTGCATCACTTGGCTCCGGGGACCGGACGCAAGCCTGCGGCAGTCGTCGAAGGCGGTAAATCGAGCTTGGTCGTCCATATGCGCCACTCCAAAGTCTGTGTGGCGGGTATTTACCCGGATAAAATATGATTTGCAATATACCCGGATAAAATAATTCGAGGCTAGGCTGATGCCTGGCGATCCGCTCCGTGGCCGCTCAACCCGTAAAACAGAACGTACAGATAGCTCGGCACCGCGAGCAGGAGATAGGCGAGCTGAAAGTCGATGTGCTGTTTCAGCAGCGCGAACGCATATGGCATCAGCGCGCCGCCGACGACACCCATGATCAGCAGCGCCGAGCCGGTTTCCGTGTGGCGACCGAGGTCGCGGATCGCCAGCGGAAAGATCGCCGGCCACATCATCGCGTTGGCGAAGCCGAGGCTGGCGATGAATCCGACCGAGACGTAGCCGCTCGTCAGATAGGCTCCGATGGTCAGCACCACGCCGAGCGCCGCTGAGAACGCGAGATAGCCTTGCTGCGAGATGAAGCGTGGGATCAGCAGCAAGCCCGCGACGTAGCCGACGAGCATTGCGAACAGCGTGTACGACGTGAACAGCCGCGTCGCATCGAGCGGCAAATTGAACCCCGAGCCGTAAATGCCGATGGCGTCGCCCGCCAGGACTTCGAGTCCGACGTATAGAAAAAGGCAAACGACGCCGAGCCAAAGGTGCGGAAAACTCGCGATTCCCCGCGTTCGCGCCTCGGCATCAATTGCTTCCTCGCGCGAGTCGTCGGGCCGAATATCCGGCAAACGTGAACGGAAAATCCAAAGACCCAAAAGAGCCAGCAACGCCGCCATGATCATGTAGGGCGTATGCACTTGCGCGGCGAAAGCGCTGAGCAAGGCTTCGCGATCGGCGGCTGTCGCCGCAGCTTTAACGCGCGCATCGAAGTGATCGAGGCCGTGCAGCACCAGCGCACCAAACACGAGCGGAGCCAGGACACCGGCGAACTTGTTGCAAATGCCCATCACCGCGATGCGGCGCGCGGCGCTCTCGCGCGGTCCCAGGATGCAGACATAAGGGTTGGACGCCGTTTGCAGCAACGATAGCCCGGCGCCAATCACGAACAGGCCGGTGAGCGTTCCAGAATACTGACGCGCGGTCGTGAAATGTCCGAAGACGAACGCACCGATCGCCATCACGAACAATCCGAGCGCCATCCCCCTCTTCATGCCGGTCCGGCGCAACACCGCCGACGCTGGTAGCGCGAAGAAGAAGTAGGAAAGGTAGAACGCCATCGGCACGAGAAAGGCGTTCACATCGTTGAGGTCGAACGCGAGTTTGACAAATGTGATCAGCGGCCCGTTCAGCCAGGTGACGAAGCCGAAGATGAAAAACAGAACGCCGATCGTGACGACCGGCCCGAGGTGGCGAGGGCGGGTTTCTCCGGCGGCGGTCAGCAGCGTCACGAGCGCACTGGCCTTTCCTTCGGACCGGCGATTGGCGATGCCGGACGCCGTCCCGAATCTCCGAGAAAAATCAATGCTGTTTCCGTCATGCTCCGAGCCGCCCCCTCGACTGGAAGAATTCTAGAATAAATGCGACATCCTTGCACGCCCGGACTGCTCTTCGAACAGGGCAAAAATTGCTCGATTTGCTTTGATTTCTGCACAGTTCATATTATGTGACACATATGAAAAGGTGACTTGACGAAAGTGTACTTTTTCGCGCAACTACTAAGACTGACTTACCCTTATGGGTGTCCGATGCCGGGGCCTTGAACCCCGATTGATTGGAGCCGAACGTGATCGTCTGTTCGTGCGCCGTTATCTCGGATCGAGATATCGAGCTTGCCGTTTCGGAAATTATGAGCGCAAGCCCGGGGCTGCTGCCAACGCCCGGCGTTGTTTTTCGACATCTCAATAAGAAGATGAACTGCTGCACGTGCGCACCCGTGGCGGTCGCGGCGATCTATGCCGCTATGGACCGCTTGGCGAAAACCACGCACGTTTGCCCATTTGCGCTGGCCGAAGCCCGCGCCAAACTGATCCGTATTGAGGAGCGCCGCGAACGCCGCCAGCGCCGCCTCGATAATGCCCTTGCAGGCCGAATGGCTGCATCGAAGCACGCCGTCGGATAGGCGGAGCCGTCCTGAGCCTATTCCGACTGCAACGCTCTTTGCGGTCGCTGAAGTTTTTTGTTCCAATCCCCTTGCTGTCCAGTTTAGAATGTTTCTGGGTTTGACCCCAGTGAACAGCAATACACATTGGTTTGGAGCGGCGCCATGAAGGGCAACAAAGAGGTTATTACTCGTCTCAACGAGGCTTTGAAACTCGAACTCGGCGCCATCAACCAGTATTGGTTGCATTTCCGTATGCTCGACAACTGGGGCTACAAGAAACTCGCCAAGAAAGAGCGCAAGGAATCGATCGAGGAGATGCACCACGCCGACAAGCTCGTCGATCGCATCATCTTCCTCGATGGGCTTCCGAACCTGCAGCACGTCGCGCCGTTGATGATCGGCGAAAACCTCAAAGAAGTGCTGGAATGCGATTTGAAGGGTGAGCACATCGCCCGCGATCACTACAAGAAGTCGCGCGAGATCTGCCGCGATCACGGCGATTACGTCACGATGGATCTCTTCGAAGAGCTTCTGAAGGACGAGGAAGGCCACATCGACTTCCTCGAAACGCAGCTCGACCTGTTGAGCCGGATCGGCATCGAGAACTACGGTCAGCTCAACGCCGAAAGCGCCGACGACGGCGACGATCACTGACGCAAGTCACTTTCCTGCTCCATGGCCGGGCTTGACCCGGCCATCCAGGAGCAAGCCGGGAGGTTTGCCGGGTTAGCCTGGATGGCCGCCTCGGAGGGCGGCCATGACGTGGCTAGAACAGCGCCGCCTCTCGACTTCGATACTTACGAGACCGCAGGCGCCTACCGCCTGCCGAAAAGCCGTTCGATATCCGACAATTTGAGCGCCACGTAAGTCGGCCGTCCGTGATTGCACTGGCCGGAATAGGGCGTCGCCTCCATCTGGCGCAGCAGCGCGTTCATTTCATCGACCGTCAGGCGCCGTCCCGAACGCACGCTTCCGTGGCAGGCCATGCGCGACGCCACGCTATCAAGGCGATCCTTCAATGCGCTGGCCGTGCCATCGCTGCGCAGCTCGGCGGCGAGATCCTTTACAAGCCCGTCGATGTCGGTGTCACCCAACAATGCCGGTGTCTCGCGCACGGCGACGGCGCCTTCGCCAAATCCTTCAAGCACAAGACCCAATTCGGCAAGCTCACCCGCGCGGCTTTGCAATAACTCTGCATCGTCGGGATCGAGCATGACGATGGCCGGAATGAGCAAACCCTGGGTCGCGACCCCGCCGTTGCCGAGCGCGGTTTTCAATTTCTCGTAAACCAGCCGCTCATGCGCCGCGTGCTGATCAACGATGACGAGACCGTCGCGTGTCTGGGCGACGATGTAATTCTCGTGCACCTGAGCACGCACCGCGCCGAGCGGCTGGTCAATCGCCTGCTCGACCTTTGGATTATCAGCGGGCCGCATGTCGGCGCTCGGCGTGTCGATGGCGGCGAACGGCGCTTGCGTGGCCTCCCGAAAGCCCGTCGGTTGCATGGACGTTTCCGGCAAAGCGTTTGGAAGAACGCCCGGAGAAAAAGTTTCGGCCGTCAGCACGCCGCCCTGCGCCGAGGCTCTGTGACCGGCCGCTTCCAAGGCTTGCCGCATCGCGCCGACGATCAATCCGCGCACGCGACCGGCATCACGAAAGCGGACTTCGGCTTTGGCCGGATGAACGTTCACATCGATGTCGGAGGGCGCGACGTCGAGAAACAGCGCCAAAAGCGGCGAGCGTCCGCGCGGGATCAAATCACCGTAAGCAGCACGAATAGCGCCGATCAGCAGTTTGTCCTTCACGGACCGTCCATTGACGAAAAGAAACTGCTGCATGCTGTCGGCGCGGTGCAGCGTCGGCAAACCGATGAAGCCGAAGACGCGCATCGGAGCTGATGCGCCGCTGCCGCCGCCCGACACTTCGAGCGCATCACCCATGAACTCCCGGCCCATGATGGCGCCGAGACGTTCGAGCCAAGCGGCCGACGATCGTTCGCCACGCGCGTAGACGACCGGCCGCTTGTCGCCAATCTGCAGCACGAAACCGATGTCCGGATGCGCCATCGCCAATCGGCGCACGACATCGGTGACGGCCATTTGCTCGGAGCGTTCGGATTTCAGGAACTTCAACCGGGCGGGCGTCGCGGAAAAGAGATCGCGGACTTCAATGACGGTCCCCGTGTTGACGGCGGCCGGGCGCACGGGCCGCTTGGCGCCACGAACGACGGCGATGGCAAATCCCTGATCGGCGTTGCGCGCACGCGAACGGATTTCGAGTTCGGCAATCGAGCCGATCGACGGCAGCGCCTCGCCGCGAAATCCGAGGCAACGGATATCGAAGAGATCTTCTTCATCGAGTTTCGACGTCGCGTGACGCTCCACGGCCAGCGCGAGATCCTCGGGAGCCATGCCGCAACCGTCGTCGGTGACGCGGATCAGCGATAGTCCGCCATCCGTGATGACGATTTCGATCTGGGTCGCGCCCGCGTCGATGGCATTTTCGACCAGCTCCTTGACGACGCTCGCCGGGCGCTCGATCACCTCGCCCGCTGCGATGCGGTTCACCGTCTCGGGGCTCAACTGGCGGATCGCCACGGCGACCGTCTCCTCGTCTAAGGCGCGCTCAAGCGCCTTTGCCGAGGCGCTCCCTGGTCAGGATTTTCGCGAGTTCGACGGCCGGCTGGTCGAAAGGATCGACGCCCAGCAGGCGGCCCGCGAGAATCGTCTCGATCATAAAGTGCATCAGCAGCGCGCCGAGCGCTTTTTCATCGAGTTTTGCAAGGTCGATTGTGCGCACCGGGCGTCCGGCCCGGGCCAGCGCCTCAGGCACCGCATGCGCTTGAGCCGCAACGATATCACCGATGGTGTGGCCGCCGAGCATATCGGCTCCCGCGAGCTTCGCGAGGCTCGGATCGACCTTCGGGCCGACACCCTGGCTCGCGACGCGGAGGATCGTCAGGTAGTGCTCGCGCGGACCGTCCATGAACAGCTGTAACTGGCTGTGCTGATCGAGCGGACCGAGCGCACCGATCGGCGTTGTCCCCTCGCCGCCCTTGCCAAGGCTTTCCGCCCAAAGCTGCACGAACCAGGCGGCCATGCGACCGAGGCGATCCGCATACGGCATCATGACAAGCGTTTTGATGCCTTTGTCTTTTGAAAGCGCGACGGCCATCGCGGCGCCGACAGCGGGCGCGAAGTCTTCCGGCTTATTTGCGGCGAGCAGTGCGTCGATCACCGACTTGGCGCCGGCGCGAATGGCGCGCACGTCGAGACCACGGGCGATCGCGGGCATCAATCCGACGTTCGTCAGACAGGAGAAACGCCCGCCAATGCCGGTATGATGTTCAAGCATCGGAATGTTGAATTTCGCAAACAGCGTGCGAAGGCCATTCGTCTTGCCGGGCTTCTCCGGCTCGGTGATACCGAGAAAAAGTTTGGGAATTTGCGTTTCGAGACCGGCGGCCTTGACCGCGGTCAACGTCGCGATTGCCTGCGCCAGAGTCTCGGCCGTGCCGCCGGATTTCGACGTCACGATGAACCGCGTTTCGGCAAGATCGAGCGTGTTCAACACGCCTTGGAGCGTTTCGCCGTCAAGGTTGTCATAGAAGCGCGTGCGCGGCCGCGACTTCTGACCTTCCGTCGCAACGCCCGGAATTTTCCATCCAGCGATTTGCGCCAGTGTTTGGCCGCCGAGGCTCGACCCGCCAGTGCCGAAGAATACGAGCGTCTGCGCGCCTTCACTCAAGCGCGCCAGCGCCGCTTCGGCATCGTCGATGTCGGCGGTGTCTTCAGCGATACGTAACAGCGCGAGGCGATTGTTGCGATAATCGTCCTGCAGCGTTTTGACGTGCGGAGCTATACGCGACAGCCATGATGCATACGCCGATTGCGACAGGCCATGATCGCCAATCGCTGTATCGAAACATCCGTCGATATTTTGCTGAAATTGATTTTGGTGATGGTGCTGCCCGTCTTGCATGGCGTTAGTAACGCTCCTCGCTGAAACGGGTTCCGGCGTAGCCGATTTCGAAGCTGCGGCCAAGTGGACCTGGCCGCAGGCTATTTATCTTGAAACTGGCGCGTTCTCAGCCGCGCGTCGGGGATGCGGAAACGGGACGGAGTGCAGCCGGGGTCGCGGACTTCATGCCGGCAGGCTGGCCGACAACGGTCACGATGAGATTTTCCGGCTTCAACAGACGCGCCGCGACGCGCTTGGCATCGGCGAGCGTGACGGCTTCGATCATCTTATTCCGGTTCTCGACGTAATCCGGACCAAAGCCTTCCTGCATCAACCCCAAGAGCTGCGAGGCAATCTTCGAATTGGTATCGAAGCGCAACGCATATGATCCCGTGAGGTAGGATTTGGCGGCTTCGAGGTCGGCTTCGGTCGGTCCGTTCTCGGCCATCTTTTTCATTTCCTTGCGGATGATATCGAGGCTTTCCGCCATCGCAGCATTCTTGGTCGCGACGCTGCCGACGAGCACCGACGTGTAACGATCAGGCTGGATGTAGGTATAGACCGAATAGGCGAGGCCGCGTTTTTCGCGAACTTCCTCCATCAGCTTGGCCGAGAAGCCGCCGCCGCCGAGGATGTGGTTGACGACAAAGGCGGTCATGAAATCGGGGTCCATGCGCGGCATGGCGCCAAGCCCAAAGACCGCCACCGACTGTGGAACGCCCATTTCTATTACTTGCTGGCTGCCGCCAAGCGCCGGTTCAACCTTCGGCACCGGATACAGATCGGCTTTTGCCGGAAGACCTCCAAAGACATCATCGAGGAGCTTGCCGAGTTCGTCCGGCGTGATGTCGCCGACAGCGACGACGTTCAGGTTGTCGCGCGCAAACGTGCGCTTGTGATAATCAACGAGATCGTCGCGCGCGATCTTCGAAACGGATTCCACCGTGCCGCTTGAAGGGCGTGCATAAGGATGTCCGGCAAATGCCTGCGCGTACCACTCGCGCATCGCGACTTTGCCGGGATCTTTGTCGGCATAGATTAGATTTGCGACAAGCTGCTTGCGAATGCGTTCAACGGCGTCGGTATCGAAGCGAGGATGCTGAACCGAGAGCTTCAGAAGCTCGACGGCCTTGTCGCGATTTACCGTCAACGTCTCGAACGAGCCGTACAGCGAGTCCTTGCTGTCCTGATAGTTCATCCGCATGGAGATGTCTTCCATGCGCTCCTGATAGTCCTCGGACTTCAGGTCTCCAGCGCCCTCGTCCATCATCGCCGTTATGAAGTTGGCGAGGCCGGCCCTGTCCTTCGGGTCCTGACTGTTGCCGCCGTCGAAGGCGTATCTGAGCGAGATCAGGGGAACACTGTGTTCTTCGACCAGCCATGCTTTGATGCCGCCGGGAGATTGGATTTGTTGAATTTTCATCGCTGCTGCCGGACGGCTGGAGGATAAAACAAGGACGGACGTCAACACGACCAAAGCCGCAGCAACGTTTAGACGGGCCACGGCACGAGCTACCGTAGCAATCCCGCGAGGGAGGCTCAGCATCAAAATCACCTCAGTTGGCCGTTAATCGGGGGAGACGGCGCGTCCTCGACCTGCGCGACACCGCTCTCGTCGGGGACGAGATAGCCGGTGACGGAGGCGCGGAGGTTCAAATACGTGTCCGCGGCTTTCTTGACATCGTCGGCCGTCACTTTCGAAATCGCGTTCGGCCAGTCTTCAATCTCGGCGACGGTGCGGCCAACCGCGAGGTTCCAACCGTAGCGCCGCGCCAGCGTCGCCTGGTTGTCGCTCTCGTAAACGTAGTCGGCAAGATAGCTGCGCTTAGCGCGGGCGAGTTCGTTGTCGGTGACGCCGTTTTTCACGATGTCAGCAAGAACGTCGTCGATCGCTGCTTCGACCTTCGGCAGAGGAACGCCGTCTGCCGCGACGGCATAGAGCGAGATGGTGCCTCCATCGAGACCGGAACCGGAATAATCGCCGCCGGCGCTCGTCGCGAGCTTCGATTCGACGACGAGCTTTTTATAGATGCGGCTGGTGGTGCCGGAACCGGCGATCTTCATCAGCACGTCGAGTGCCTCGGCTTCGCCCGGCTTCGCCGTGACGTAGCTCGGCGCCAGATAGTAACGCTGCATCGAGTAATTGCCGGCACGCGGGTTCTTCAGCTCAAGGCGGCGCGCTGCGATCGCCGGCGGCTCGCTCGGACGCTTGCGTACCGTCGTGACGTCTGGATTCGCCGGAATCTTGCCGTAGGTATCTTCAGCGAGCTTCTTGACCTCGTCCGCGGTGACGTCGCCGGATACGACCAGGATGGCGTTATTCGGGGCGTAATAGTGCTTGTAGAAGGTCAGCGCGTCTTCGCGCGTGAGCTGCTGCATCTCGTGATACCAGCCGATGACCGGCGTGCCGTAGGGATCGTTGAGATAGAGCGCAGCGTTCATTTGCTCATCGAGAAGCGCCGAGGGATTATTGTCGATGCGGGAGCGGCGCTCTTCGAGGATGACGTCGCGTTCGGTGAGAACTTCCTTCTCGTCGAGCCGCAAGTGAACCATGCGATCCGCTTCCATCTCCATCATCTTGCCAAGGCGGTCCTTGGCAACACGCTGGAAGTAAGCGGTCGTATCGTGGCCGGTGAAGGCGTTGTCCTGGCCGCCGAGACGGCTGACGATTTTGGAGAACTCGCCGACCGGAATTTTGTCGGTCGACTTGAACATCAGATGCTCAAGGAAATGCGCGATGCCCGACTTGCCGCGAACCTCATCGGCGGAACCGACGCGATACCACACCATGTGCGTTACGACCGGTGAGCGATGATCGGGGATGACAACGACATCCATGCCGTTGGCGAGCTTGAACTCGGTTGCCCGCGTGGCGGAATTCGTAGCGAAGGCTTCGGGTGTCAGAGCGAGCATGAAAAGCGCCAAAATGGTTAAGAAGCTGAGCCGGGTGGACGTCACAAGACGCATATGGTCGGTCCTTGAACGGTAAGCGGCATCGCAGCGCCTGCCTACCCTCTAGAGATGATATTCAAATCCCCAAATGCGAAGGGACAGCTTTTCGCGAGACGGCGCGTACGGTTTTCAAAAGCGCCTCTGTGCGCGAGCCGGCCCAATGAGCCGGACTTGGGGTGTAAAAGTCAAATGACAAGGCGTTCATCTCACGCCGATAAGGCGCGGATCGATCAGCACTTTTTATAAGTCAAAAAGAATTTTTGATGACTTCCCAATGCCGCCGCTATTGCGTCGACGTATCGTCGTCTTCGTCGCCGTTGCTTTTACCCGACGCCATCCACTTCTTCACGCCGGTAAAGATGGAGGGATGACAAGCGCCCAAAGGTCCAGCGGCAGAATCGGCGCTGGCATCGCCACGCGCGATCGCATCCTCATAGTGGGTTTTGCAATAGGCTTCCTGCTGCTTCTCAAGGTCAGCCTGCGAAACTTTCTTTTCCCGATCCGGGTCCTGAATTTCAGCTAGCGACGGACGCCCCTCTTTGCCGCTTCCCGGATCTGGCAGGGACGCGACGCTGGGTGGCATGACAAGCGGTTGGCGAACCTTCATTTTCGGCTCGGCTGCCGGGCCCTGGTCGCCGTTCAAGCCGACGACATCGAAGATTTTTCCGTTGAGCTGGACGCCGTCGTATCCGCAGCCCGAAAGCGCCAGCAAAGCCACACCCGCGGGCACGAGCAGCAACGCTTTCGCGAAAGATTTCAAAGGCATACAGCTTTCCCCGTGCCCCAATGCGACACGCCCCACGCAGCGTCGCACATAATCCGACCTTTGCGGCGCTATTGCGACTCGCTGAAGAAGGACTCATACAACAGTGCCGCAACGCCAGCAACGATCGCCACATCGGCGATGTTGAAGACGTACCAATGGAACCCAAAGGCATGCAGCGAGAAGAAGTCCGCGACGCCGCCTAGCCGCAGCCGGTCGATGGCGTTGCCGATGGCGCCGCCGATAATGAGCGCCAATCCGATCGCCATCGTCTTGCTTGCCGCCGAGCGGTTGAGCCACAGCCACAGACATATGCTCGCGAACGCGGCAAAGGCCGCCAGCAAGTATTGGCCGAGCATGCTTTCCTGATTGAACAGCGAATAGCTGATGCCGATGTTTTTCACGTAGACGAGATCGAGAAACGGGAAGACCTCGACGCGGCCTTTGCTCTCGATGTCGAACACCGACAGCATCCAGAATTTGTGCAGCTGATCGACGACGACCGTCGCAATTATCACCGCGAGCGCCAACGACGCCCAGCGGCTCCAGAAAAAACTTCGCGGGCTTGCGGTTGCCATCACGATGTTGCCCGCGCATCGATTTCGCGAACGGCGGCGGCGTCGCGAGCCGAAAGATCGGGGTAATCTGGATCAACGCCAACGTCCTTCGTGATCCGCCACGAGCGCGCGCACTTCTTGCCTTCGGCGCGCTTGACCACGACGCCGACGCCAGGCTCGTTCGGCAAAGTGAAGGCTCCGGCAGGCGTCTCATTACTTGAAATCGAAATATCCGAGGTGATGCAGACCTCGGCCATATCGACTCCCTCAAGGCCAGACATCAGGTCGGCGTCGGTCACGTAGACGTCTGGCGCGGCTTCGAGCGACGAGCCGATTTTCTTGTTCGCGCGCTCAATTTCCAAAGCACCCGTGACAACGCTGCGGACTTCCTTCACGCGGTCCCACTTGGCGGCGAGGTTCTCATCACGCCATTCGCGCGGAATCTTCGGGAAGGGCAGCAGATGAATGCTGTCGCTCTCGTTCGGGCGGTATTGGAGCCATGCTTCCTCGGCCGTGAATGACAGGATCGGCGCCAGCCACTTCAACAAGGCATCGCACAGATGATCGATCACGGTGAGCGTCGCGCGGCGCTTGAGGCTCGATGGCGCTTCGCAATAGAGCGCGTCCTTGCGGATATCGAAGTAGAACGCCGAAAGCTCGGTGTTCATGAACTGCGTCAGAAGGCCGACGATCTTGCGATAATCGTAATGCTCGTAGGCTTTGCGGATTTCGTGATCGAGCTCGTTGAGCCGATGCAGCATGAGGCGTTCCAACTCGAACGGCTCCATCTCCTTGAATGCGACTGCATCGCCCGGCTTGAAGTGAGCGAGCGCGCCGAGCATCCAGCGGACCGTGTTCCTCAGCTTACGATACGTCTCCGAAAATGTTTTCAGGATTTCCTGTCCGATGCGCAGATCGTCGGAATAGTCCGATGCCGCAACCCACAGGCGCAGAATATCGGCGCCTGACTTGGCCATCACGTCTTGCGGCGCGACGACGTTGCCGAGCGACTTCGACATCTTCTGCCCCTTCTCGTCGAGCACGAATCCGTGCGTCAACACGACATCGTAGGGGGCTTCGCCGCGCGTCCCGCAGCTTTCGAGCAGAGAAGAATGGAACCACCCGCGATGCTGATCGGAGCCTTCGAGATACATGACGCGGTCCTGTCCGCCATCACGCTTGCGGCGCAGGCCCTTGAAGCCCGGAAACGCTTCAGGGTCTTCCAGCGTGAAGGCGTGCGTCGAACCTGAATCAAACCAGACGTCGAGCACATCCTTGACCTGCTCCCACTTCGGCAGATCGGCGTCGGGCACGAGGCCTTTCAGGAAGCGGTCTTTCGCACCCTCTTCGAACCAGACGTCGGCGCCTTTCTCGGCGAAGGCTTTTTCGATGCGTGCTGAAAGTTCGTCGGAATTTTCGAAGTCCGGCCCCGGGATGACCTGATCCGTTTCGACATTGCGGAAGACAGTGATGGGCACGCCCCAGGCGCGCTGACGCGACACGACCCAATCCGGCCGGTTTTCGATCATGCCGGTGATGCGGTTTTCACCCGCCGCCGGCACCCAGTCGACGCGCTTGATTTCGTCGAGCGCGATCTGGCGGAGGGTTAGAGCGTTATGCCCGATTCCCCTCTCCCCGCTGGCGGGGAGAGGGCTGGGGTGAGGGGCGGCAACAGATTCCGGCGTAAGCGTCCGCCCCTCACCCTGACCCTCTCCCCGTAAGGACGGGGAGAGGGAAAGGTGGAGCGGTTTATCCATCGCGATGAACCACTGCGGCGTGTTGCGGAAGATGACCGGTTTCTTCGAACGCCACGAGTGCGGGTACTGATGCTTCAGGCGGCCGCGCGCGATGATGTTGCCAGCTTCGGCCAGCGCCTTGATGACGGCATCGTTGGCGTCGCCCTTGTCGCCGTTCTCCTTCAAGACGCGCTTGCCTTCGAAACCGGGCGCGGCTTTCGTCAGCACACCATTGGCATCGACGGTGAACGGTACCGTCGTGTCGATGTCGCGATCGCGCAGCTTCTTCTGATTGGCCGTCCAGATGTTGTAGTCGTCGGCGCCATGACCGGGTGCGGTATGCACGAAGCCGGTGCCGGTGTCGTCCGTGACGTGATCGCCATCGAGCAGCGGAACGTCGAACGTGTAGCCGAGGTCGCGCAGCGGATGCTCGCAAACGAGATGGCGAAGCTCGAACGGGTTCACGCTCCAGCGTTTTTCAAATGCCTCGACTTTCGCCGCTTTCATCACATCGGCTGCAAGCTTGTCAGCCAGAATGTAGCGATCGCCCTTCTTGGCCCAATTGCCATCCGGAGCGGCAGTAACTTCGTAAAGTCCATACTCGATGCGCGATGAAAAGCTGATGGCGCGGTTGCCCGGGATCGTCCACGGCGTCGTCGTCCAGATGACGACGGACGCATCGACCAAATTTTCAGGCGTCAATTCGGGATGCAGTTCCGGCGGAATATCCTTCTTGGCCGGTTCCTCGTTCACCAGTGGCGGCTTTACAGGGAACTTCACCCAGATCATGTCGGACTGGTGGTCCTGATATTCGACCTCGGCTTCGGCGAGCGCCGTTTTTTCAACGACCGACCACATGACCGGTTTCGAGCCGCGATAGAGCTGTCCGGTTGCCGCGAACTTCATCAGCTCGCGCGCGATGATCGCTTCGGCATTGTAGGACATCGTCAAATAGGGTTGCGCCCAATCGCCGACGACGCCAAGACGCTTGAATTCCTCGCGCTGAACATCGACCCAATGAGCTGCAAACTTCCGGCATTCGTCGCGGAAGGCATTGATCGCGACGGGATCGAGAAAATTCGGCTTCTCCTTGCCCTTGGCGCGATATTGCTCCTCGATCTTCCATTCGATCGGCAGACCGTGGCAATCCCAGCCCGGAACATAATTGGAATCGTGGCCGAGCATTTGCTGCGATTTGACGACGAGATCCTTGAGGATCTTGTTCAGGGCGTGCCCGATGTGGATGTTGCCGTTGGCGTAGGGCGGCCCATCATGCAGCGTGAATTTCACGCGGCCCTTGGACTCCGTGCGCAGCTTTTCGTAAAGGCCGATCTCATCCCAGCGCTTCAGGAGCTTCGGCTCAAGCTCGGGCAATCCGGCGCGCATTGGAAAATCGGTCTGCGGCAGGAACAGCGTCTTGCTCCAGTCGCGGCCATCGGAAACGGCCACCGGTGCGGCTGCGGCGCTCGCATTGCCGGGCTTTGCGTCTTTCGGCATCAGGTGAATCTTTCTCGTCAAATCAGCGGGCGTTCTAGCAAGGTGCGCCCGCCAAGTCATCCTGCGGCTCATTTGCTTGGCATTGCCGACTCTCCCTCGTCGAGCCGGCCGACAATGCCGTAGTCGTGCAGTGATCGGCCGGGGATGACGGCGGTTAAGTATGCGCCAGAATGGCCTTTACCTGGGCGATGTCCTGGTCCATCTGCGCGACCAGTTCCTCGACCGAGTGGAACTTGCGGTCGCCGCGAATGAAATCGATGAACTCCACCTCCATTTCGCGGCCGTAAAGATCGCCATCGAAATCGAACAGGTAGACTTCAAGCACGGGCATACCGTCGTCGAAGGTCGGGCGGGTGCCGAGATACGCCGCTCCGTCGCGCACCAAGCCGTCGATGTGCGCGCGAACGGCATAAATTCCGTGTCCGAGCGTCGTGCCCTTTGGCAGCGGCACGTTGGCCGTCGGAAAGCCCATGCCCGTGCCTCGACGGGCGCCGCCGATGATGCGGCCCGAGACGCGCCAGGGTTCGCCGAGCATATGAGTCACCCCTTTCACGTCACCCTGCGCCAGATGCAGGCGTGCGCCGGAGGATGAATACACCTCGCCATCTTCTGCCAGCGGCGGCATCACGGTGACGCCGAAGCCAAGATCCTCGCCCGCGCGGACCATCAGTTCCGGATTGCCGCCGCGTTTGTGGCCGAAATAAAAGTCATAACCGATGACGACGTGCGTGACGCCAAGACCGGCGACGAGAACGCGCTCGATGAAATCTTCGGCCGAAAGCGATGCCAGCTCGGCGTTGAACGGCTCGACGAATGCGAGATCGAGGCCGAGCGCTTCGAACAAAACCAGCTTGCGCTGCAGGGACGTCAGGCGAAATTGCGGCTCGCCCTGCTGGAAAAATTCGCGCGGATGCGGTTCGAACACCATCGCGGCGGAAGGGACATGCCTGGCGCGCGCCTGCGTCCGCGCTTCGGCGATCAGCGCCCGGTGTCCGCGGTGAACGCCGTCGAAGTTGCCGATCGCAACCGACGACCGACGATGTTCGGGCGAAACGTTCCTATGACCGTGGATGACGTGCATGCTCGGCGCGTTCCTAAGTCTCCAAGACGGCTTGAAGATGCGTGCGCCCACTCTGCCCTTATTTGGGACGCGCCGGAACCATCAGGATGGCTTCTCCCGTCAACACCGGCTTGCCGGCGACGGTGCAAACACATTCGAACCGTGCCCGCTTCTTGTCCGGAATAAGCTCGATGAGCCTGACGAGCGATTCGACCCGATCATCGATCTTGACCGGTCCCTTGAAGAACAAGGATTGCGAAATGTAAATCGCGCCGGGTCCCGGCAGCTTCATGCCGAAAATGGCCGAGATATAGCCCGCCGACAGAATTCCGTGGGCGATGCGCTCCTTGAATATCGTCTTGCCGGCATAGTCCGCGTCGAGATGCACCGGGTTGTAGTCGCCCGAGAGAGCCGCGTAGGCGACGATATCCGCCTCGCTGACGACACGCGACATCGAGGCTTCCTGGCCGACCTCCAAGTCCTCGAAGTATTTGGTCCGACCGGCTGTCGCGAGCATCCAATAAACCTCATTTACCTTGCAGGCGCGAGACGCTCCGGGCCTGTGCTTTCAGAGACTAACCCGTCATAAACACCGCCCGCAACCGCAGCGCCACAATTTCGGCTGCGGCCTTCTTGCAGCAGCGCCTTCGCGTGAAGCCTTGCGTCCCCCTGGCCGGTCGCGTTATAAGGCGCCATTCCCTTAATTTTACCCTTGCAGTGGCTTTTGCGACCCCTCCGCGAAAGACCGAAAGAGGACACCCATGAGCGACCGCCGCCCCCTGATGCCGAAAGCCACCGCCGTCTGGCTGGTGGAGAATACGGCGTTGTCATTCGACCAGATCGCGGAATTCTGCGGCTTGCATCCTCTCGAAGTCAAAGGCATCGCCGATGGCGAGGTGGCCCAGGGCATCAAGGGCATGGACCCCGTCACAAACGGTCAGCTGACGCGCGACGAGATCGCTCGCGGTGAAAAAGATTCATCGCACGAGTTGCATCTCGCCGAGAGCAAGGTGCAGTTGCCGCCGATGCCGCAGACGCGCAAGGGTCCGCGCTACACACCTGTCTCGCGCCGTCACGATCGCCCAAACGCCGTGCTCTGGCTGCTGCGCAATCACCCCGAGCTCAAAGATAGCCAGATCATGCGCCTTGTCGGCACGACCAAGCCGACCATCGCGCAGATTCGCGATCGCACGCACTGGAACTCGGCGCAGCTGACGCCCCAGGATCCGGTGACGCTCGGGCTTTGCTCGCAGATCGATCTCGATGCCGAGGTGAAGAAAGCCGCGAAGCGCACCGATCGCGAGCGTAAGGATACCGACACGGATCACGAGCGCGCGGGCACCCTTCTGCCGGCTTCCGAAACAACCGCCCATCCGGGAACGACGGCCGAAATCCTGGCGCCGAAAACCCAGGAAGTCGCGGAAGAGACACCCGAGCAGGAACAGGCTCGCGTGTTCGCCAAGCTCAAGGGCATGACCTCGCCCAAGGAAGAAGAACCGGAAGAAGAAAAAGAACCGGAAGCGGAACCGGAAGAAAAAGTAGAAGAAGAAAACAAAGATCAGGACAAGAGCGCGTAAAACGGGCTCTTCACGTCCCGTGTTTTCGTTTCCTCGAACTCACGCCTTGGCATTCACCTCTTGACGCGCCATGGCGAGAGCGCGGTCCGAAGGCACAAATGCGCCAATAGTTGCGCTCGGCTTATTGCTGGCAACCGGACTTTCGGCGGCGCGTTCACGCCGCCCTATAGATCTGCGCCACCGCGCCCCCCGGAAATGCCTTCGAACTCATCAGCTTGAGAGGCATCGGCGCGGTGAGTTCGGAGAACAACGATAGGCCTTTGCCCAGCGCCACAGGAGCCACTATCAGGGCGATTTGGTCGACAAGTCCCTGGGCGACGAGACTGCGGGCGAAGCTGACTCCGCCGTGGGCGATGATCGGCTTGCCCTCCTGAGCTTTCAACTTCGCGATTTCCTCCGCCAGGTTACCGCTCGCAACATAGGCCTCCGCCCAACTCCCTGCGCCCGGCTGCGGCTCCGCAGACTGTGTGGTCCCTGCCTTGGTGCGAGCCTCACTGAGCGCAGCCGTCGTGTTCACATTCGTCAGGATCGCCGGCTCCTGTCTTGAGAAAACGGCCTTGGGAATCTGGTTCATCGGCGCCGCGAACTGGTCGGTGGAGGTCGGCCACCAAGCGGCCATGTCATGGAAGCTGCGGCTGTCCATAATGTGCAGGCTGGCGTTCCATATGAACTCTACGCGCTAGGCCTTCGCCTCTTGGTCGGCGCCAAACATCCATTTGTTTCGGCCGTCCAGATCACTCACGAAGCCGTCGACCGACATGGCCATGCTCAAGATCAAGTCTCTCATCGCTTTCTCCTCGTCGCGGTCCTGGCGCGAGGACGGATCAGAGCGACAAGTTCCGACAGCTCGCGATCATTTTTTAGCCGCGTGCCCTTCGGTCGTCGCCACTGAACCCCCCATCTTCCGGCAGCCTACCAGTGGCTCAGCCCCTTTCGGCCCGGCCACTTACCCAGCGCGTTGGGCCATTGCCCTTCACCGGGTCACCGGCATCGACGCCCCGGCACCCTGCGAATCGAGGATTGCTGCATGAACCTGCATTCGCTAGCGTCGTCTTGGCTTTCAATCCGACGCGGCCCTGGGGCGGTCGCGCCACCGGTGTTCTTGGATCAGATAGCGGGGCGGTAGACGTGACGAATCCCTTCGAACAAGACCTTGCAAAAAATCCCGCGAACTATCAGCCGCTGACGCCGTTGTCGTTCCTCGCCCGGTCGGCGACCGCGGCCCCCAATCACACGGCAATCATCCACGGCAATGCGCGCATCTCCTACGCCGAGTTTTACGCACGCAGCCGCCGCCTCGCGAGTGCGCTTTCGGCGCGCGGCATCGGTCCGGGCGATACGGTCTCCGTCATGCTGCCGAATACGCCGGCGATGATGGAAGCGCACTTCGGCGTCGCGATGACCGGCGCTGTGCTTCACACCATAAACACGCGCCTCGATGCCGGAGTCATTAGCTTTCAACTCGATCATGCGGGCACGAAGCTGCTGATCACCGACCGTGAATTTTCGTCGACGATGAAGGCGGCGCTCGAACTTGCGGCCGTGAAGCCGATCATCATCGATTACGACGATCCGGAATTCCCGCAGACCGGCGAACCGCTGTCGGCGGACGACTACGAAGCGTTCGTCATGGCGGGCGATCCCGACTTCGACTGGCGATGGCCGGAAGACGAATGGGAAGCGATTTCGCTGAACTATACGTCCGGCACGACGGGCAATCCCAAAGGCGTCGTCTATCACCATCGCGGCGCGGCGCTGATGTGCTACGCGAATTCGATTTCGACGGGAATGACGCGCTTTCCTGTCTATCTCTGGACGTTGCCGATGTTTCACTGCAACGGCTGGTGCTTTCCCTGGTCGGTGACGCTCGTGCAGGGAACGCATGTCTGTCTTCGCTGGGTGCGCGCCAAGGCGATGTATGATGCGATCGTGGAGCATAAGGTGACGCATCTTTCCGGCGCGCCGATTGTCATGGCGACGCTGCTGAATGCGAGCCCGGAGGAAAAGCGGCCGATCTCGCACGTCGTGGCGTTTAATCATGCCGCCGCGCCGCCGCCCGCTGCCGTGATTTCAGCAATGACCGATGCGGGATTCGAGCTGACGCATCTCTACGGCCTGACCGAAACCTATGGTCCCGCGACGATCAACGAATGGGATCCGTCGTGGAACGACCTTCCGCCCGCTGAACGAAGCGCCAAGCGCATTCGCCAGGGCGTCCGCTACGTGGCGCTCGAAGGCCTGACGGTCATGGAGCCGGAAACGATGACCCAGGTTCCGGCCGACGGCGAGACGCTCGGCGAGGTCATGTTCCGCGGCAATATCGTCATGAAGGGCTATCTGAAAAACCCGAAGGCGACAGCGGATGCCTTCGCGGGCGGCTGGTTCCATTCGGGCGACATCGGCGTGTTGCATCCCGACCGGTACATTCAGCTCAAGGACCGATCCAAGGACATCATCATCTCGGGCGGCGAAAACATTTCGTCGATCGAGGTCGAGGAGGTTCTTTACAAGCATCCGAGCGTGGCGTTTTGCGCCGTGGTGGCCAAACCCGACGACAAATGGGGTGAAACGCCCTGTGCGTTCATCGAACTGCGGGCGGGCTCCACGGCGACGGCCGATGAAATCATCGAATGGTGCCGTCAGGGACTGGCGCGCTACAAGGTGCCGCGTCACGTCGTGTTCGCGGAAGTTCCCAAGACATCGACGGGCAAGATCCAGAAGTTCAAACTGCGGGAAATGGCGAAGGACTCATGATGGGTCGGCGCAAAGCACGCCTTCGCCGCCGGTCGATGATCGTCGCGAGGCTTTAGAAACAACGGCGCCTGCAGCTATTTCACCAGGAGGCGCTTCTGGCATTCAAGCCAATTCGCGATCACGCTGCGGTCGTGAAATTGGATCGCCCCACAGTTCTGGCAAACGATCATCAGTACGTTGACCGGCGCCGTCGATGATGGATCGGCGCGCTGGCAGGTCAACGTGTGCACATCGACATCGCACTGAGAACGAAAGCGTCCGCATACCGGACAGCTCGTGATGTGCTTGCCAAAGAGAAAGCGGTCAACTTCACCCTTTGAAATGGGTCTTGTGCAAGTTTCGGTCATCAAATCCACCTTCGGACAACCGGTTTATTCTTTGATGGTAAGATGTGAACCGCCTACTGACAAGAATGACGGCGGCTTTTCGGTACGAATTGATGAGGGTTTCTCATCAAATAATTGGGCGGACGAATTTTGTGCAGTGCGCATACTGCATTGCGAATGGGTTGTATTTGATCTGCACACGATAGATCCGGCATCCCTGCCGATACGAACGCCCGCCCATCAGGTACTTCATTGACGGATATTATAACATCCGATAATGCATCCTCCTGGATAGGAGGCATACTCATGGATGCGGAAATCAAAGCTCATTTGCTCGCAGAGGCGTCAACGAAGAACGCGCGACTGCCCGTTACCGTTCTTTCGGGTTTTCTGGGCGCCGGCAAAACGACGGTTCTCAATCACGTCTTGAACAACCGCGAGGGATTGAGGGTTGCGGTCATCGTCAACGACATGAGCGAGGTGAACATAGACGCCGATCTCGTTGAGAGAGGCGGCGCCAACCTGTCGCGAACGGATGAAACGCTCGTTGAAATGTCGAACGGGTGCATTTGCTGCACGCTGCGCGACGACCTGCTGAAGGAAGTGCAGCGCCTCGCGGTGGAGCGCCGCTTCGATTATCTCCTTGTCGAGTCGACCGGCATCGCGGAAACGTTGCCCGTCGCGACAACCTTCGAGTTCCGCGACGAGAATGGGAAAAGTCTCTCCGACGTCGCCCGTCTCGATACGATGGTGACGGTGGTCGATGCGGCGCATCTGCTCAAAGATTATTCGTCACATGATTTCTTGAGAGATCGGGGCGAAGTCGCCGGAGACGACGACGAACGTCCGCTCGTCAGTCTCCTTGTCGAGCAAATCGAATTCGCTGATGTTGTCGTCCTCAATAAAGTTGATATCGCCGCGCCGGAAGAGGTCGGTGCGGCTCGCGCGATCATTCGCTCACTCAACGCCGACGCGCGCATCATCGAAACGCATCACGGGCGCGTATCGCCGAGAGATATTCTCGATACCGGGCTTTTTGACTTCGACGCGGCGCATCGCCATCCCACGTGGTTCAAGGAACTGAACGGTTTCAAGGACCATTCTCCCGAAACGGAAGAGTATGGGATATCGAGCTTCGTTTATCGGGCACGCGGCCCGTTCGAGCCGGAAAAACTTCACGCCTTTTTCGGAAAGACATGGCCGGGCGTCGTTCGCGCCAAGGGCTTTTTCTGGCTGGCGACTCGGCCGCAATGGGTCGGAGAACTGAGCCAGGCCGGTGCAGTCGTTCGGCATGAGGCGATAGGATACTGGTGGGCTGCGATATCGAAAAAGAATTGGCCGGACGATCAGCGTCTTCTCGATCGCATTAACACGACGTGGGACGAGACTTGGGGCGACCGGCGGCAGGAAATCGTCTTCATCGGTACGCGCGACATGGACAAAGCAAGGATTATCGCAGAGCTGGATTCCTGCCTGCTGTCCCTGCCGCCGAACGGCACCGTCGACGCTACAGCATGGACGGCGCTTCGCGATCCTTTCCCTGAGTGGCGGCGCGATGCAGCGTAAATAAAACGGACACGCAGTAATTTGCCCGGGCTGCTGGACTTTGCATGCGGCGTCGAGGTCATCCCGTCACGAAGATTTCAATTATAATAATTTGAAGCCTACAGATCGATACGGTTATGACAGTGATCTCGGCGCCCTCTTCAAAATGCAACATCCAGCAACCCGAAGGTTTCCCCATGATTGTCAAACGGTTCGTTCGAGCTGCCGTTTCCGTCGCGGCCTTATCCCTTGTTCCGCTGACGCCGGCCTATGCAGAGGCGGACGCGGATAGCCTCATCAATGCTCTTAATGCCGTCTTTGGAAAGCATGACGGCGTGCGCACCGCGCATACGCATGGCTTCTGCGTGAAGGGTAGCTTCATGCCGACGCCTGAAGCCGCGACGCTGACGAAGGCTCCGCATTTCAATTCCAAGACACCCGTCGGCGTGATCGGACGATTCTCGATGGGCGGCGGCGATCCGAATGCATCGAACGCGCAGAAGGATAACGTTCGCGGCATGGCCCTGCATTTCGACCTTGGCAACGGCGGCGGCACAACGGATCTCGTGATGATCTCGGCTCCGATGTTCGTCGCCAAGGATCCCGATCAGTTCCTGGCGCTGCTGCAGACGGTCGCGACGAAGGATAAGGAAAAGATCGGCGCGTTTTTCAAGGCCAACCCCAATGCGACCCGACAGGGCGCCTGGCTGAATGCGCGGCCGGTTCCGGCGAGCTTTGCCACGGTCAACTATTGGGGCGTTCACGCATTCACGTTCACGAACGCCGAGGGCAAGAAGCAGATCTTCAAGTACAAAGCCCTGCCGGTGGGCGGCGAGGTTGGCTTGTCGGACGATGAAGCCAAAGCGAAAGATCCGAATTTCTACCAGCCGGAACTCAAGGAGCGGCTGGCAAAAGGCCCGGCGAAATACACGCTGACGGCCATTCTCGGCGAACCCGGCGATCCGCTCGACGATCCGACCGCCCTCTGGCCGGAGGACCAGCGCAAGTCCGTTACGCTCGGGACGATTTCAATTGACGGGCTTGAAGACGACAAAACATGCGATGCAGGCATCTTCGATCCGACAAACGTCGTCGATGGCATCGACGGGCCTGAGAACGACAAGATCTTTCCGATGAGATCGGCTGCCTACGCCATTTCCTTCTCCCGACGGGCGCCGTAACTCGCACGACTTGCTTCGCACAAAGAACGTCATCCCGGCCTGCGCCGGGATGACGAAGTTTTGGAAGCATTCGGACGAGAGTTCTCAAACGTTTGCGGCCGGGGATTTTAGGCCCGCAAGATAGTGCTGCAGCCGATCGAATGTTCCGGACCAGCCGCGCGTCATGCTCTCCCGGTTGGTATCGAATTCCCGGCGCTCGGCGGCGCTTTCGTTGATCGGCACCCAAATGACGGTGACCTTCGTCCGCTCCGATCCGGCATCCTCAAACAGAAATGTTGAGAGCAATTCCAGTGGCCATTGCGGTCGCAGTGGATGCCGTGTGATGGCGCCCTTTGCATCGGAAAATGAATTGCTGAACACGATACGCTCGGGCGCGGCAATCTCACGATAGACGAACCGGCCCCACATCGTGCTGCCGTCCGATGCCTGAAGGCCGTAGTGATAGATGCCACCCGGCCGCAAATCCATTTGAGATGCGATGAGTCGGCTGCCTTCGGGCCCCCACCAGTGTCTCATGCGATCGTCTTCGCTGAAGGTCCGGAACACCACCTCACGGGGCGCGTCGAACGTGCGAGAAATGACGAACGGTTCGACGATCGACTGGTCATCCATTTCAGCGTCGCGCGTGGTCATGCGGGGCCGGCGAAATGCGCGAGGTGCGCGCCAAGCTGATCGAAGCATTTGTTCCAGCCGACGGCTATGCCGTTGCGCGCTTCCTCCGTATCGAAGCCGTCCTGAACGAACGTCATCTTCGTTTTTGAGCCTTCGTCATCGAACTGGACCGTTATGAGCGTTTCGGTTTCCGCTCTCCCGGCCGCATCGAGCCACGCATGGGTCAGGACAATGCGCCGGCCATCGACGATTTCGCGATAGGTGCCCTGCACGCGATGATCCTCGCCCTCGGTCGAGTACATGCGCGCGTACCAGTCGCCGCCTTCGCGAAAATCCGTTCGCGCCGCGGGGATCGTGTAGCCCTTCGGCGCGGACCACTTTCTCAGATGGTCCGGAATCGACCACATCTGATAGACGAGCGTGCGCGGCGCATCGAAGGTACGAACAATTTCGAGTGCCTCTATCGAATTGCGGCCGGCCCGCGCTTCACTTGTATTTCTTTGGACCACGCTGTGTCTCCGTTACTTGCAAATCGCGCAGATACAGATCAGGCCGATCGAAACTTTTCTCCCAGAACTTGCGATACGGGCCGATCCAGTTCTCGACGTCCTTCAGGGGCGCCGGGACGAACCGGCAAGGACGCCATTGCGCATCACGTCCGCGCGTGATCAACCCGACGCGCTCGAGCACCTTCAAATGTTTCGAAACCGCTGGAAGGCTCATTTCGAACGGCTCCGCCAATTCGCTTACGGATGTCTCGCCGAGAGCCAAACGCGCCAGGATTGCGCGCCGTGTTGGATCGGCAAGAGCAGCAAATGTTTCGCTGAGGCAGTCGGCGGCCATCTGTATTTAGCCCATCAGTTAAATAGCTCCCGGGTTAGGTGGTAGAGCCATACCCGAAATCAAGTCTGGGCCTGTCTCAGCCCGGGCGCATCGCGCGCCGCTGGTGATCCGACATGGGGAGCCGTGAAAATTTCGCCAAGCGGGCAAAATAAAAAACAATGAAAAACTGGGGCGCTAGAAACACAAAAGCCCCGCGCGGCCGGCGATTCAATCGCTCCGCGGCAGGGCCATGAATCTGGAATTGCTGCTCTTCTGAGAATCGCTAGTGCCGCGTTTCGCGACTTAGCCGTTCGATCTCGTCTTTCAGTTTCAACTTCTCTTGCTTCAATCGCCTGATTTCGATGTCATCCGAACTCGGATGCGCCACCACCTGATCAATGCGCTCTTCGAGAACGCGGTGCTTTTCCGCGAGTTCTGCAAGATGAGCCGTTATCGCCATCAGTTCCTCCGAAAGAATTTGCAGACGTAGAAATCGTGCCACACGTTCCGGGCGTTGTCCAATGCCTCGAAATGCCAATACGCCAAATTTGATCTTCATTGCGCCGCAATCGTTGACCCGGCTCGTTCGAGAATCGTGAAATCATTTCATGTCATTACATTCTTCCTGCGGCATGTCGCTTTTGCCTGTTGCCAGAACACGGGCAATCGCCCAAAACGCTGCGAGCGGCCGGGCGGGGGTAGGGCATCGTGATGGAGCGACGCGACGAGCGCGAGCTCAGGGACGAGTTGGTGAACTTGCGGTCGGAGCACCGAATGCTCGACTGCGAGATTCTGTCCCTTGAAGATAACCCTATGGCGGACCAGCTTTTAGTGAAGCGGCTGAAGAAGAAGAAGCTCGCCCTCAAAGACCGCATTACGCAGATCGAAGATAAGCTGCTCCCCGACATCATCGCTTGAGCGATCGGATCGTTTCCAGCGGCGAAGCGTATTGTGAACGTCGCGCGTTGGTGACCTATGGCCTCGGTTTCCCCACCCGTCGATAGCTGGCTCTATCCGAGCGATGCGGGCCTCTATTGCGAACCTGGCGATTTTTACATCGATCCGCATCGCTCCGTTGAGCGTGCCGTCATCACGCATGGCCATAGCGATCATGCCCGTTCGGGCCACGGCGCGGTGCTGGCGACGCACGAAACGATCGAAATCATGAAGGTGCGTTACGGCGATGATTGCGCCGGAGCGTTTCAACCGCTGGCCCTTGGGACGCCGATTTCGATCAACGGTGTCAGCGTCCGCCTCGTTCCGGCCGGGCATATTCTCGGTTCGGCGCAAGTCGTCATCGAATGGGCCGGCAAGCGCGCCGTCATTTCGGGCGATTACAAGCGCGCCGCCGATCCGACGTGCGCGCCCTTCGAGCTTGTGCCGTGCGACGTGTTCGTGACCGAAGCGACGTTCGCGCTACCGGTCTTCCGCCACGAGAAAGCCGAGCACGAAGTCGAAAAGCTTCTTGGCTCGATGGCCGCCGAACCCGATCGCACGCATCTGATCGGCGCCTACAATCTCGGCAAATGCCAGCGGATGATCCGCGTCATCCGTGACGCCGGTTACGATGCTCCAATCTATCTGCACGGCGCCGTCATTGCGCTGACAGAACTCTATCAGCGGCTCGGGATCGAACTCGGCGATCTTCGTCCCGCGACAACGACGGACGCCAAATCATTGCGCGGCGGCATTGTGATGTGTCCGCCTTCGGCGCTCGGCGATCGCTGGTCGCGACGCTTCGGCGATCCGGTCAATGCCTTCGCCAGTGGGTGGATGCGCGTGCGCGGTCGCGCCCGTCAACACGGTGTCGAGCTTCCGCTCGTCGTGTCGGATCACGTCGATTGGCCGGAGCTGATCGCAACCGTCACCGAGGTCGGCGCGGAAGACATCTGGGTGACGCACGGTCGCGAGGATGCGCTCGTCCATTATCTCGCGACGCTCGGACTTAAGGCCCGGGCGCTGGCTCTTGTCGGGTGCGAGGAGGAGGCCGAATAGCTATGCGCGCCTTTGCTCGCCTTCTCGATTGCTTAGCTTATACGCAAAGCCGTAATCGCAAGCTGGCTTTGCTCGGCCATTATTTCCGCTCGGCGCCGGATCCGGATCGCGGCTGGGCACTGGCGGCTTTGACGGACGGCGTGCCCATCCGTATGCCGCTGCGGCGCATGCTGAGCGATCTCGTCGGACGTTTCATCGATCCGGTTCTCTATCGCCTGTCGCGAGACTACGTCGGCGATACGGCAGAAACGGTTTCGCTGCTTTGGCCGGATCATCCGGTGGAGCTTGCGCCGCCTTCCACCCTCGCCTCGACGGCGATGAGTCGGGCGCGAGGTGGCGACGCTGGTGAGAAATCGAAACAGCTGTCGCTCGATTTTACCCCCACCCCTACCCTCTCCCCGCAAGGGGGAGGGGAATTAAGGGGAGCGCATCTCCTGCATCGAAAAGAATTAGGTGCTTCGTCGCTCGTGGAGCGCGAATTCGAAGAGGGCCTCATAGGCCACAATAGCGCGGAGGCGGAGCCGGCTTCCCTTTCGCTCGGCAATGTCATTCGCGAGATGGCAAGCGGCACAACAGCAGAGCGCACGGAACGTCTCGGCCGATTGCTCAATCAGTTGGACGCCTCGGGCCGATGGGCGCTTCTGAAGCTGCTCGGCGGTGCGCCGCGCGTTGGTGTCTCGGCGCGCCTGGCGCGTACGGCGCTCGCCGAATGCTACGGGCGCGACGTATCGGAAATCGAAGAAATCTGGCACGCGCTCGAACCACCTTATCTCGATCTTTTCGCGTGGCTCGACGGACGCGCGGAGCGTCCCGATCCCGGCAGCAAGCCGGTGTTCCGTCCGGTCATGCTGGCGCATCCGGTCGAGGATGACGACTGGCCGAAGCTCGCGGCTGAGGATTTCGTCGCGGAGTGGAAGTGGGACGGCATTCGTGTACAGGTCGCGGCGCGCGGCGGTGACGTGCGCATGTTCTCGCGCCAGGGCGATGACATCTCCGGCGCGTTTCCGGAAATCCGCAGCGCCTTTCAGGGCCATGATTGCGTCGTTGACGGCGAATTGCTCATCATGCGCGATGGCTCGATCGCCCCCTTCAATGACTTGCAGCAGCGTCTCAACCGGAAAGCCGTAACGGCGAAGATGATGACCGCTTACCCGCCACATGTGCGGCTTTACGATTTGCTGTTCGACGGGCCGGACGATTTGCGCACGCTGCCGTTCACCGAGCGCCGCGCGCGGCTGGAAACGTGGCACGCTCGGCATCATCCGCCGCTGACCGACGTCTCGCCGCTGGTGCCGTTTCAGACATTCGACGAACTCAACGCGCTGTGGTCTTCGGCGCGCGCCGAAGGCATCGAAGGCTTAATGCTGAAACGGCGCGACAGCACGTATCAGGCGGGCCGGATCAAGGGCCAATGGTTCAAGTGGAAACGTGCGGCTCTTACGCTCGATTGTGTGCTGATGTACGCCCAGCGCGGCTCGGGCAAGCGGTCGTCCTACTATTCCGACTATACGTTCGGGGTCTGGACCCAGGATGCGGACGGCGAGCGCCTGCTTGTGCCGGTCGGCAAAGCCTATTCGGGGTTCACCGACGAAGAGCTTCTGCTGCTCGACCGCTGGGTCCGGGACAATACGACAGAAACCTTCGGGCCCGTCCGCGCCGTCGAGCCCGGACTCGTCTTCGAGGTCGCCTTCGATTCCGTCCAGTCCTCGACCCGTCATAAATCGGGCGTCGCAATGCGATTCCCGCGCATTCACCGAATTCGCTGGGACAAACCGGTCGCCGAAGCCGATACGCTCGAAACGGTTCTTCGGTTAATGAGCGGAGCCTCCCAGGCGGTTGGCCGTGATGCTCCGCCTGCCTAGCGCGCAGCTTATCCTCTGCGACAGGTTCGAAACCGAAAATCCTTGTAAATACGGCGCATCTCTAGTACCGACGCGGTTTCCCTTAGTCACGATTTTCGTTACTCCAGATGCGTAAAGTAGCGATAATCGTTACGGGCGCAGATGAGGACTTCACCTTCATGAGCCGCGACCTATGAGCAAAGACAAGCCGCTTGTCGGCATCATCATGGGCAGCCAGTCGGACTGGCCGACGATGAAGCACGCCGCCGATATTTTGGCCGAACTGGGTGTCACGTTCGAAACGAAAATCGTTTCCGCGCATCGTACACCTGAACGGCTCTACGCCTTCGCGAAAGGCGCCAAGGCCAGCGGCCTCAAAGTCATCATCGCGGGCGCGGGCGGGGCGGCGCATCTGCCGGGCATGACCGCCTCGATGACCATGCTGCCGGTTCTCGGCGTTCCTGTCGAAAGCAAAGCCCTCAAAGGTCAGGACAGCCTCTATTCGATCGTGCAGATGCCCGCGGGCGTTCCTGTCGGCACACTCGCGATCGGCGAAGCGGGGGCCAAGAATGCCGGATTGCTCGCGGCGCAGATCCTGGCTCTTTCCGACGCGGCAATCGCCAAACGGCTCGACGACTGGCGGCGGCGGCACACCTCCGAGGTTGCCGAGGCTCCGGCGCAAGGATGACACGAAACGCAATGACTGCCCTTCCTCCCGGCTCGACCATCGGCATTCTGGGCGGCGGCCAGCTCGGCCGCATGCTGGCGATGGCTGCCGCGCGGCTCGGCTTCAAGTCCCACATCTATGTGCCTGAAGCGGACAGTCCGGCCTTCGATGTCGCAACGGCGCACACGATCGCGGCCTACGAAGACGAAGCGCAACTTGCCGCTTTTGCGAAAGCCGTGGACGTCGCGACGTATGAATTCGAGAACATTCCCGTCCGCACCGTCGAATTTCTGGCGCGGCAGATTGTGGTTCGCCCCGGTGCGAAAGCACTCGCGTGCGCGCAGGACCGTCTCAACGAAAAGACGCTGGCGCGCGAACTCGGCGCAATGACCGCCAAATTCGAGGCCATCGATACTCTGGCGGAGCTTGAAGACGTTTTGGCGGGAGGCTTTGGCGTTCCCTCGGTGCTGAAGACCCGCCGCTTCGGTTACGACGGCAAGGGGCAGGCCAAGATCCTCGACGCAAAGGATGCAAGGCAGGCGTGGGCCGCGATGCGCGACGCGCCGTCCATTCTCGAATCCTTCGTCGATTTTCGCGCCGAAGTGTCCATCATCGCGGCGCGCGCCGCCGACGGTACATTCGCCGCCTACGACGTGACCGAGAACGAGCACCGCAACCACATTTTGCACCGCTCGGTGGCTCCGGCGCGGATCGCGCCGGACGTCGCCGACGACGCGATCGCCACGGCCCGCAAAATTGCGGAACGTCTCGATTATGTCGGCGTGTTTGCGATCGAGTATTTCGTCGTTTCCGAGAGCGATCGCGATACGCTGTTCGTCAACGAGATGGCGCCGCGCGTGCATAACTCGGGGCACTGGACGATCGACGGCGCCCTGACCTCGCAATTCGAGCAACATATCCGTGCCGTCGCGGGGTGGCCGCTTGGTTCGACCGAACTCAAAGCGGCCGGGGCCGAAATGATCAACCTGATCGGCAACGATATTCTCAGCTGGCCGGAGATCGCCGCCGAGCCGGGTGCGTTCTTCCATCACTACGGCAAGAAGGACGTCCGTCCGGGCCGCAAGATGGGTCACGTGAACCGGCTGCTGACTGCGGTGCCGGGCTGACGAACCTCATCAACTCGGAAAATGCTCGACGTGCGTTTCGGCGGTCCGACCAAAATAGAGCACGCGGCGTCCTGAGAACGAGACGATGTAACCTGCGCAACCGGCCGCAACGGCTTTCCGGCAAAACCCTCGATAGGTGTAGCCAGGCACCAATTGCTGCGCCTCCCTGATTGCGGTTTGGATCGTCACCGGATCAAAGGACGGCGAAACAAGACCGTCGATCTGGTGTGTGGGAAGTTCGACGCTATCGCCGTCGGGCAGATAGTATGTTGCCGCCCGTCGCCGGAAGTCGACGATGTAGCTCTCGAAGCCTGCGGCCATCAAGGTTCCGACGATCTGCGGAAAGGTTGTTGTGTTGCTTTCGGCTGCTTCGAGGCAAGCTTTGGCAACAGACATCTTGTGACTGTCCACGAGCATTCTCCGTTGAGGTGGTGGTGACGATCAATCAATCGGCAGTGCCGTCATCCGGCGATGCTCGATCATCCGTTTCAGCAATTGTTCAAGATTGTGCCGCTCGACTTCAGAGAGGCAGTCGAAGAATTCCCGGTCATTCTGATCGGCGAGTGCTGCGAGTTGGGGCACGAGCTTTTTTCCCAGCGCCGTCAAAGCGAGCGTCTGGGCCCGTCCGTCGTCGGGGTTCGCGTGACGAACGATCAGCGATTTGGCGATCAGGCGGTCTACTAACTTCGTGATGGCGCCGCGCGTCATTCCGATCTCATCCGCAAGTCGACTCGGCGGCGTCGGGTTTCTATCGTAGAGCGCCCGCATCACGACCCACTCGGCAACGGTCACGCCCTTGGCGTCGAGCTTGGCCGCGAAGGCGTGCGAGACAGTGTTCGAAACCGTGCGCAGCCAAAATCCGAGATGGGCCGACAAATCCGAAACGTGCGGTGCGGACGACATGCAATTACCTTTTGTTTCCTAGGAAACTATATAAATAAAGTTTCCTAGTCAATTATATGTCGGCGACCGGTTGGTCGGATTCCTCCTTTTGCGCGGGAGGAGGCGCGCCCCGATTGCCATTCTTCACCGTGTTTGATACAAGGCGGCAAGAAATCAGCGCGGGCTCTGGCGGCAATGGCTCCGGAGCCGGTGTTTTTGTGCATTCAGACAACCGAAATCTACAGAGGATACAACCGCTTGCAGGTTCTCGTTCGCGACAACAATGTCGATCAGGCTCTCAAGGCGCTTAAGAAGAAATTGCAGCGTGAGGGCGTCTTCCGGGAGATGAAGCTCCGCGGACATTTCGAGAAACCATCGGAAAAGAGAGCGCGCGAAAAGGCAGAAGCCGTCCGCCGCGCTCGCAAGCTGGCCCGCAAGAAGTTGCAGCGTGAAGGTCTCCTGCCGAGCAAGCCGGCCGCAGCGCGTGGCGCTGGCAAGGGTGGTCCGGGCGCACGAGGCGGTGCTGGTGCTGGTGGTGCCGGTGGCGGCTTCCGCAGTGGCGGCCAGGGCGGCGCGGGCAGCGGCGGCAGCAGCTTCTAAGCTCTGCGCGGCTTTTCAACCGACATTCAAGGCCCGCGGATTCGCGGGCCTTTTTGCATCAATTCGATTTTCTCGTGTCGCCGGCGCGCATCCGGTCGATCCACTGGTCAATGATTTGGAACGTGCGGTCATCATGGACGGCATGTCCCCCACCCGGGATCGTCACGATCGCTTTTGGCTCGTTGGCCGCCGCGAACAGGCGGCGTCCCATTTCAACCGGGATGATGTCGTCAGCCTCGCCATGCACGACGAGCAGCGGCGCGTGCACATTCCGGATATGGAGGATCGAATCGTAGCGATCCTTGAGCAGCAGATTGACGGGCAGCCAAGGGTAGAGACGCGCGGCGAGTTCAGCGACCGAGGTATAGGGGCTGTCCAAGATGATGCCTGCAACGGGCTTCTCGGCGGCGACTTGGATGGCGACGCCGCTGCCGAGCGACTCTCCATAGAGGATAATATCCTGCGGGCGCACACCTTCCTTGAGTAAGGCCTCGTATGCGAGTTTGGCGTCGGCGACGTTCGCCGCTTCCGACGGCTCACCCGTCGAACCGCTATAGCCGCGATACGACATCATGAACACGCCGAGTCCTTGATCGAAAAAGTGGCGGAAGCTCACGTTTCTGTATTCGAGCGCGCCGCCATTGCCGTGGAAATAGAGCAACGTCGGCTGGCCCGGCTTCGCTTTGCCGTACCAGGAGACGAGCCTTTCGCCGTCGGGCGTCGAGATGATCCGTTCGGAGACGTCCGGGAGTCCGACAGATCGCGGTGGCGTGCGCGCCGGTTCGGGAAAATAAATGAATCGCCGTTGCGCGACATACATCACGGTGACGGCCGACAGATACAGGGCGACGACGGCGATGAGCACGGCCTTGAGCAAGATTGAGCCTCGGAGCTGAGAGGGGCGGCGCGGGATGGCGTCAACAGCCTAGCATTCAGCGCGAGACCTACCGCACCAAATATCCGATCCGGTTGCCGTCACGCTCGCGGATGGCTTCGAGGGCGGCGAAAATATCGACGCCATGCATCGGCACGCCGGTTTCGACGACCACTTGCTGATTGAGGTGTTGCAGTTCGTGATAAATCGGCTCGGCCGTTTTGTGCAGCATCGCGACGACGGCGACGGTTTTCCTCGGCATGTTGGCCGGCACTCGCGGAAATACCGAGGACAGCACCTGTTTGGCATGATCCGAGAAATGCGCGGAAAAGCGTCCGAGAAGCGAGACGAGCTTGATAGCGGACGTTTCTTCGAAGCGATAATTGTAGCGCTCCATCCACTCGAACAGCTTGTCCATCGTGAAGTCTTGCAGGCGAATGTTCGCCGTTTCGCGGTAGTCCTGCCATTCGGCGACGAGATCGAAACTCGATTCCATGTCGATGTCGGCTGGAGCGAACGTCATGTCGGTCGCGACGCCGACACGGTCGAGGAAATCGCGATTGCGACGGACGATCCGCGTCGGGTACGTCGGCATCATAAAGGCGCCGCCGCTTGCCTGCTGGAAGGCCAGGCGGACGAGCTTCGAGCAAAAGAGATTGCGGGTGTCGTCGGTGCGCATCGAAAAATCGTAAAGGATGCGCTTGCCGCCGCGAACGCGCGATGAGGCGACGTAATCGAAAATCGACTTGGCTGCCCGCGCGGCCAACTCGGAGTCACGATTGCGATAAAGCACGGCGCGCACGATGTTATGGTCGAGCGCCTTGGCGAGCGGATTGATGATCGCGCCATCCTCGATCAGGCTTTCGACCATCCAATGGTCGCCGGCATCATCGATGTGGACGATGCCGATATGGCTGAACTGGCTGTCGACATCTCCGATGCGTGCGATGGCGGCGCTGTTGTGGGCGCGGCCGCGCACGAGGATGACGTCACCGGAGCGGAAGCCGACCGGCGCGCCGTCGCGATAGAAGGCGTAGTTGATTAGCGTGTTGTTTTCGTCGCCGGTAAAGCCGCGCAGCAGGTAGTTGCTCTCGCCCATGTAGGGATGGCCGCTGGCGATTTCGCCGAGCATGTCGGAGACGTAGCGCAGCACTCGGAAGACGTCGCGAAAGCCCTGCACGGCGGCGGGTGTCATCAGGCCGAGCATCTCATAATGGGAGAGTTTTTCGCGCAAGCCGACGCGCAGGTCGAAGAGCCGGTACATTAGCGCAGGCGCAGCCCGGGCGATGCTTACGACGTCATAATCGGCGAACCGGGCGTTCGCCGCACACTCGTAGATGTAGTTCAGGTTGCGTTCGAGCAGCGCGGCGTTCGTGACCGGCGTCGCAGCGAGAATCTCGATGCGTTCGATATCGTTTTCAAAAGACGAAGTCCCGACGGGAGCCAACACGCAAAACCTCAACCACCGTTTGGTGCGCTTATAACAGACCGATACGGCCGTCGCGCCAAACGGCGCGGCGATCACGGTGCAACGACGGCCAACTGTTGCCGATGAGCCCCTATGGGGGTGACGCGCGCCCTAGTGGGCGAGCGCTTTAACGATCTCTTCCGTCATTTTCTTGGCGTCGCCGAGCACCATGACGGTGTTGTCGCGGTAGAAAACCGGGTTGTCTATGCCAGCATAACCCGAAGCCAGCGACCGCTTGTTGAAGAACACCGTTCCGGCCTTCCAGACCTGGAGCACCGGCATACCGTAGATCGGGGAAGTCTTGTCCTCTTCGGCCGCCGGATTGACGACGTCGTTGGCGCCAATCACGTACACGGCGTCGGCCTGGGAGAACTCGCTGTTGATGTCTTCGAGTTCGAAAACCTCGTCGTAAGGCACGTTGGCTTCCGCCAGCAGCACGTTCATGTGCCCGGGCATGCGGCCCGCGACGGGGTGGATCGCGTATTTCACTTCGACGCCGGCCTTTTTCAGCGCATCGGCCATTTCGCGAAGGGCGTGCTGCGCCTGGGCGACGGCCATGCCGTAGCCGGGCACGATAATGACCTTGGCGGCATTCTTCAGGACGTAGGCGGCGTCCTCGGCCGAGCCGAGCTTGACCGGCTTCTGTTCACCGCCGCCCGCAGCCGCTCCCGCCGTCTCGCCGCCGAAGCCGCCGGCAATGACCGACAGGAACTGCCGGTTCATGCCCTTGCACATGATGTAGGACAGAATGGCGCCCGATGAGCCGACAAGCGCGCCGGTAATGATGAGCGCGATGTTGCCGAGCGTGAAGCCGATGCCGGCCGCCGCCCATCCCGAATAGGAGTTCAACATCGAGATGACGACCGGCATGTCGGCGCCACCGATCGGGATGATGATCAGCACGCCGATGAGCAGGGACAGGAAGACGATCAGCCAGAACAGCCACGCCGAACCGGCCGATTGGATGAAGCTGTAGATCACGAAGACCAGAAGCAGGCCCAGCGCGGCGTTGATCGCGTGGCGCATCGGCAGAAGGATCGGTTTGCCGGACATGCGTCCCGAGAGCTTGGCGAAGGCGATCACAGAGCCCGTAAAGGTGATGGCGCCGATGGCAACGCCGAGCGCCATTTCGAACAGGCTGCCACCCTTGATGCCCAACGCCGGATTGGCGGGATCAGCCAGAATTCCGAATGCCGACGGCGCATAAAGAGCGCTTGCCGCCACGAAAACTGCCGCGAGGCCGACCAGCGAGTGGAAGGCCGCGATCAGCTCGGGCATCATCGTCATCGGAATTTCGCGCGCCGTCTTGGCGCCGATGAAGCCGCCGATGCCAAGTCCGAGAAGGATCAGGATCCACGACGTCGCTGTCGGGGCCGCGAGCCCAAGCGTCGTCAGGATGGCGATGGTCATGCCGACCATGCCGAACAGGTTTCCGCGGCGGGAGGTCGCCGGGCTCGACAGACCTCTCAACGCAAGGATGAAGAGCACGCCCGCGGCGAGATAGAACAGTGCGGCGACATTTGCGGACATTTGGATCGTTCCCCGGCCTGGTTCTTCGTGCTGCTTTTCAAATCGTCGGGCTTGCGAGAGACGGCTTCGGCTCAGCCGTCCTTCTTCACCGGCGCGTCCTTCTTTTTGTACATCGAGAGCATGCGATTGGTGACGAGGAAGCCACCGAAGATATTCACGGACGCCATCGTCAGCGCGAGAAAGCCGAAGATCTTGGCGACGGCACTATCGGATGCTGTCAGAGACACACCGACAGCTAGCAAAGCGCCGACGACGATGACGGAGGAGATGGCGTTGGTGACGCTCATCAGCGGCGTGTGCAGCGCCGGCGTGACGGACCAGACGACGTAATATCCGACGAACACGGCGATCACGAAGACCATGAATTCGTAGACCGAAGGGCTGACGTGGCCGCCGCCTTCCGCCGCAAAGGCTGCGGTCGGCATGAACATGGCGGCGGTCAAGGCCAAGAGGACTGCGCGGGCCATTGGTCTGGTTTCCCTTGACGGAGTGGATAGGGGTGCTTGGCGAACGGTTTCATTCGACATGTCGGTATCCAGGTTAGCGGCTCGCAATTGGATCAAACATTTCTCTTGCGTCTTCTCCTCACCCCTGCCCCTCACCGCTGGGGAGGGGAAAAGAGATAGGATGATCGTGTCTAGCTTCCTGCTGCTTGCAGGTTCGGATGAACGATCTCGCCGCCCTTGGCGACGAGCGTGCCCTTGATCAGATCGTCATCCCAATTGATCGCCAGCGCCTTTTCATTTTTGTCGATCATCGTTTCGAGGAAGGCGAACAGGTTTCGCGCATAGAGGCTCGAAGCATTGACGGCGATGCTGCCGGCGAGGTTGAGCGGCGCGAAAATCCTGACACCGTTCGGTGTCTCGATCGTTTTGCCGGGCTCGGTCAGTTCGGTGTTGCCGCCGCGCTCGGCCGCGAGATCGACGATGATCGAACCAGGCTTCATGCTCTCGATCATGGCGCGGGTAATGAGTTTCGGCGCGGGGCGGCCGGGAATCAGCGCCGTCGTGATGATGAGATCCTGGTTCTTGACGTGCTGCGCGATGAGTTCGGCCTGCTTGGCCTGATATTCAGCGCTCATCGGCTTGGCGTAACCCGCCGCCGTCTGCGCCTGCTTGAATTCATCGTCCTCGACGGCAATGAACTTGGCGCCCAGCGACTGCACCTGCTCTTTTGTTGCGGGCCGAACGTCGGTCGCCGTTACCTGGGCGCCGAGGCGGCGCGCCGTCGCGATCGCCTGCAGGCCGGCAACGCCGACGCCCATGATGAATGCCTTGGCGGCTGGCACCGTGCCGGCGGGCGTCATCATCATAGGCAACGCCTGGCCGAACATCGCCGCGCCATCGATCACGGCCTTGTATCCGGCGAGATTGGCCTGGCTCGACAGGACGTCCATCGATTGGGCGCGTGTCGTACGGGGCATGAACTCCATCGAGAAGAGCGTCGCGCCGGTCCCGGCCAGTGCCGCAAGGGCGCCGCGATCACCGTAGGGGTCGATCATGCCGATGACGACGGCGCCGGGCTTCAAGGCCGCAACGTCCTCTATGATCGGGCGGCGCACCAGCAAGAGGATGTCAGACCCGAATAGCGCTTCGGGCCGGGTGACAATCTCGGCACCCGCCGCTCGATAGGCATCGTCGGAGAAGCGAGATTTCGCACCGGCGCCGGACTCGATCCGCACCTTGGCGCCAAGGGCGGTGAGTTTCTTCACCGTATCGGGCGAAACCGCGACACGCGGTTCGTCCGCCGATTCACTGGTGACAGCTATCGTGACCATGTCTCAGCCCAATTGAAGCGATGTCCCGGCACCAAGCCGAGATCAAAAAGGGCAGACCGTGGAGAGCCTGCCCTGCATGAATTCACTTGGATGACCCGGGCTTTCCAGCATCAGACCAAGAAGATCTTCATGCCTGCGAGCAGAACAACCAAACATACGATGGCGATCTTCGTGAACCGAAGAAACCCGGCATAGGTTTTTTCATGCTCTGCATAGTCCATGGCCGGGTGGCCCTTCGAAGTATCGACACTCACGTTGCGTCTCCCAGATGGTGATTTCCGAATTTCCCTGCCCGGTTGGTTAGCCTAAGACCAGCCGAGCTTCAAGTCGTCGCAGGCCAGAACCTTTAGCCTATGCGACCTTTCGAACCGCTTTAGCGGCCGAACCCGTCATTTCCCGGCTGAGTTCGCGGCTTTGAGGGTCAGATGGCGACCTGGGTTCCGACTTCGACAACACGGTCGGTCGGGATTTGGAAATACGTGGTCGCATCCTCGGCACTCGCGGCGAGGAAAATAAACAAGCGCTCCTGCCAGCGCGGCAGCTCCGATTTCGGCGTCTTGCGCAGGGATCGCCGGGACAGGAAGAACGACGTCGAACCGATGTCGATGTTGCAGTCCTTGCGCCGGGCATGCTCCAGAATTTTCGGAACGCTCGGCGTCTCCATGAAGCCATAACGGGCGATGATGCGAATGAAATGGTCGGACACGCGCTCGACCGTAATACGCTCGTGTCTTGCGACGCGCGGCGTCTCTTCCGTTCGGATCGACAGGAGAATGTTGCGCTCGTGCATGATGCGGTTGTGCTTCAAGTTGTGCATCATAGACGTCGGCGCGGCATAAGGATCGCCGGTGAGGAAGACCGCGGTTCCGGAAACGCGATGGGGCGGTTTGGCTTCGAGTTTGCGCACGAGCCAATCGAGGTCGGCTTCGTTACGTTTCGTGAGCTTTGCCAGCAGGCGCGTTCCCTTCACCCACGTAAACATGATCGTCGCCAGCATAGCGGCGATGACCAGCGGCACCCAGCCGCCTTCCAGGAATTTAAGCGTGTTGGCAGCGAAGAAAGCCTGCTCGATCAGCAGAAGGGGGATGACGATCGCTACGACTCGCCACAACGGCCAACGCCAGCACTGCCAGATGACGAAGAACGCCATCATCGTATCGATGACCATTGCCGCAGTGACCGAGATACCGTAGGCGGCCGCCAGATTGGACGACGTCCTGAAGGCAAAGATGACGACCAAAACAGCGACGAACAGCAGCCAATTGACCCTCGGCATATAGATCTGGCCGGCCATGCTTTCGGAGGTGTGCCGGATCTCGAAGCGCGGAACGAGGCCGAGCTGGATCGCCTGGCGCGTCAGCGAGAATGCCCCCGTGATTACGGCCTGGCTCGCGATCACGGTGGCGAATGTCGAGAGAATGAGCATCGGGACAAGTGCGAAGCTCGGATAGAGGCGGTAGAAGGGATTCTCGATGGCGCTTGCGTCGTTCATGACGAGCGCGCCCTGCCCGAAATAATTGAGGACCAGTGCCGGCATTACGAAATAGAGCCACGAGACGGTGATCGGTTTCCGTCCGAAGTGACCAAGGTCGGCATAGAGCGCTTCAGCGCCGGTACAAGCGAGAAACACGAGCCCCATGACCGTCAGGCCGAGGACGCCGTGGTCGAAGATGAATTCGACCGCGTAGTACGGATTGAGCGCAAGCAGGACGTGAAGATTATCGGCGATGTGCAGCAATCCGCCGAGCGCCAGCACTGCGAACCAGACGACCATGACCGGGCCGAAAAATTTTGCGACGCGATCCGTACCGCGAGACTGCATCCAGAACAGCCCAGTCAGAACGATCACCGAGATGGGGAGAACGGCCACTTCAAACTGCGGCGCAATCAACGTCAAACCTTCAACTGCGGAGAGCACCGAGATCGCGGGTGTGATCACGGCGTCGCCGTAAAAGAATGACGCTCCCGCGACGCCAAGAACCCCGAGCAGTGGTGCGCTCCGCCGCGCGACGGATTGGCCGAGAGCCATCAGAGCGAACATGCCGCCCTCGCCGTTATTGTCGGCACGCAGCAGCAGCAGCACGTATTTGAACGTGACGACGCAGGTCATGCTCCAGAAGATCAGAGACAACACGCCAAGCGTCGCCTCCGCCACGGTGCCGTTATGCGACGCGGCCGTTATCGCTTCCTTGAAAGCATAAAGCGGGCTTGTGCCGATGTCGCCGAAGACGACGCCGACCGAGCCTAACGCTAAAGCCCAGAAGTTCTTGCTGTCATGGCCTTCCCCCGCGCCGAACTCTGCGGCCTGGAGGGAGGCTTGCGGTTGTGCCATTCAGGCGCCTCAACCCGTCGAGAAGCTGCAATGCAGCAAAGTGGCGGGTGTCTACTCCCGTAAGCCGATTATGGGAAGCGGCAAAATAGGCCGCTCCACCCCTGCGACGCCTTGACAAGGCGTCGCTTCCGGATTCGTTTCCCGCTTGCTCAGCTTTTTTCGCCGAGCGTGCCGAATATGCCTTCAATCCATCGCTTCAAGTTCATCGATCATGCCCTCGATGACCTTCAGACCCTTCTTCCAAAATTCGGGGTCGCGGGCGTCGAGGCCAAACGGTGCGAGCAGCTCGGAATGGTGCTTCGAGCCGCCGGCTTTCAAGAGATCGAAATACTTCGCGACAAAGCCCGGGTGCGCCTCGGCATAGAGTCCGTAGAGTGAGTTTACGAGGCAGTCGCCGAAAGCATAGGCGTAGACGTAGAACGGCGAATGAATGAAGTGCGGAATGTAGGTCCAGAAGACTTCATAGCCGGGCTTGAGTTCGATGGCAGGACCGAAGCTTTCCGCCTGCACCTCCATCCAGATGGCGTTGATGCGGTCTGAGGTCAGTTCGCCCTGCCGCCGTTCCTCATGGACCTTACGTTCGAAGGTGTAGAACGCGATCTGGCGGACGACGGTGTTGAGCATATCCTCAACCTTGGCCGCGATCATCGCCTTGCGTTCGCGCTTGTTCTTCGTTTCGGCGAGGATGGCCTTGAACGTCAGCATTTCACCGAAGACCGAGGCGGTCTCGGCGAGCGTCAGAGGCGTCGGCGCCAGAAGCGGGCCCTGGGCGCGGGCGAGCATCTGATGCACGCCGTGCCCAAGCTCGTGAGCCAGCGTCATCACATCGCGCGGCTTGCCGAGATAATTCATCATCACATACGGGTGGACCGAGGGCACCGTCGACGCTGAAAACGCCCCCGGCGCCTTGCCCGGTTTCACGGGCGCGTCGATCCAGTTTTTGTCGAAGAACTCTTTGGCGATCGTCGCCATTTCCGGTGCGAAGTCACCGTAGGCTCTCAGCACGATCTTCTCGGCCTCGGCCCATCCGATCGTGCGCTCGGGTTTGTCGGGCAGTGGCGCATTGCGATCCCACGACGCCAGCTTTTTCTTACCGAGCCACTTGGCCTTCATCGCATAATAGCGATGCGAGAGGACCGGGTAGGCTTCGCGAACGCTCGACACCAGCGCATCGACGACGGGGCCTTCAACGCGATTGGCGAGGTTGCGGCTGTCGGCGACGTCCTTGAAATTCCGCCAGCGGTCGGAAATTTCCTTATCTTTCGCAAGCGTGTTGGTGATGAGCGTAAAGAGCGGCAGGTTGGCTTTGAAAACCTTGCTCAAGGCTTCGGAAGCGGCTTTGCGCTTCTTTTCGTCGGTATCGGAGAGCAAATTCAGCGTCGACTCAAGGCCGAGGGGCGCTTTCTCGCCTTTGACGTCGAATTTCAGCGACGACATGGTCTCATTGAAAAGACGATTCCAGGCGCCACGGCTGGTCTGGGATTTCTCCGTGAAAAGCGTTTCGAGCTTTTCGTCGAGCTGGTGCGGCCGCTCCTTGCGCAGATCGTCAAGCCAAGGCTTGTAGCGCTTGAGCGCTTTGTGCTTCGTGGCGGCGTCGAGCGTTTCGTCGTCGATCTGGTTGAGTTCGAGTTCGAAGAAGATCAGATCGGTGTAGAGCTTGGTCAGCGCCTCGGAGACGTCGCCGTTGAACTTGGCGCGCACGGGGTCCGTCTGATCGAGGACGTAATAGAGCCCGGCATACGACCCGAGCTTGCCCGCCAGATCCGACAGCTTCTCGTAATCCTTGATCGCGACGACGAGTTTGCCGCCGTCCTTGGCAAGTTCAGCCAGCCGACCCTGATAGGCTGATTTAATGCGCGCGGCTTCCTTCGCGGCGACCTTCAAATCGCGCTGAATTTCCGGCGCGTCTGGCGCCTTATAGAGATCGCTAAGATCCCATTCGGGCATGGCGCCCAATTTGCTTGTCTTGGTCGCGCGACCGGCGCCCGTGCGCGCCATTGTGCTCGATTTGCGAGGGGATTCGCGGCGCATCAGGTTCCTTTCGCGGCTCTGGGAATGAAAGCGAGGCGCGAGCGTTTACCACACCTCCCGCGCCTAGCAAATTTGGTTGTTCCATCGCCGTTCGCAAGCAGCCGAACATATCAAAAATGGCGTTTCGACCACGCCGCGCGTGCCCTCGGCCGGTCAGGCGGCGTCCTGGCCACCCGTAACCCAGCTTGACCCAAGGCGAGACAGTGGGCGGCAAGCCCATAAAAAAATGCGTCACACAGCAACGTTCCATTTACTCATCTCGGGCACTGTCGGGGCTGTTGCGTAATTTGTCAGTCACCGAGTGTCAGAAGCTGGGTCAATCCAGCGGCACTGCCTCCCGGATGGCTTTCGTATCAGTAAATGTAAAGTTGCGTGCCCCATGTCCAAGCGTGTTTTGATCGTCGATGACGATCCTGCCCAACGGCGTATTCTCGAAGAAACGATCAAGCGTTTCGGCTTCGAGACAAAGACGTGCGGTTCGGGTGAGCAAGCTCTTCAAATTCTCGAAGCCCAGGATCGCGAGCAGATCGCCCTCGTTCTGCTTGATCTCGTCATGCCCGGTGTCGACGGCATGGCGGTTCTCGATCGCGTCGGCCACATGGCCGGCACCCCGCCGATCATCGTGCAGACGGCGCATGGGTCTATCGAAACGGCGATCAATGCGATGCGCCGCGGCGCCGTCGATTTCGTCGTCAAGCCGGCGTCGCCGGAACGTCTCGAAGTCTCGATGAAGAGCGCCTTGAAAATCGAAGCGCTCGCCGGCGAAATCAATCGCATCAAGAAGAAGGTCGAAGGGACGCTGACGTTCGGCGACCTCGTGATGCGCGGCGATGCGATGACGCGGGTCATCTCTCTCGGCAAGCGTGCCGCTGCCTCCAACATTCCGGTCCTGATCGAAGGCGAAAGCGGCGTCGGCAAGGAGCTGATCGCACGCGCCATCCAAGGCGAAAGCGAACGCGCCGGGCGGCCCTTCATCACGGTCAACTGTGGCGCGATCCCGGAAAATCTCGTCGAAAGCATTTTGTTCGGTCACGAGAAGGGCTCGTTCACCGGCGCGGTCGATAAGCGCATCGGCAAGTTCCAAGAGGCCGATGGCGGTACGCTTTTCCTCGATGAGGTCGGCGAGTTGCCGCTCGATGCGCAGGTGAAGCTGCTCAGGGCGCTGCAGGAAGGCGAGATTGATCCCATCGGTTCCAAAAAGCCGGTCAAGGTCAACTTCCGCCTGATCTCGGCCACGAACCGCGACATGATCCAGCAGGTGAAGGACGGCAAGTTCCGCGAGGATCTTTATTACCGTCTCAACGTCTTCCCGATCTTCGTTCCGCCGCTGCGCGAACGCATCGAGGATGTTCCCGAGCTTGCGCGCCATTTCGCGGCGCGATTTGCGGCTGAAGAAGGCAAGCGGGTCGCCGCCATTTCCGACCGGGCGATGAGCTTGTTGCAGGCCTATTCATGGCCTGGCAACGTGCGCCAGCTCGAAAACACCATCTTCCGGGCCGTGGTGCTCGCCGATGGACCGGAACTCACACTTGCCGAGTTTCCGCAGATTGCCGCCCACGTGGACGGTTTCGAAGCCGAAATTCCGGCCGCACCGACTGTCCTGCAGAAGCAGCCTGCCTACACGGGACCGGCGCTCATCGGCGCTGAAAACACCGTGCCGAATACGGTCGAGATCAAGTCTCCGAGTTCCGGCAGCTCGCTCGGAATTCAGGCTGTTGCCGAAGATGGTGAGATCCGCTCGCTGGAAGCGATCGAAGCCGACATGATCCGACTGGCGCTCGGTCGCTATCGCGGACACATGACGGAAGTCGCCAAGCGGCTCAACATCGGACGCTCGACGCTCTACCGGAAAATGCAGGAATACGGGCTGGAGCCACGTCCAAACTAGATTCCGGCTCCGCTATTTCGCGGACCGGAATGCGTGCGCCCGGGTGCGGTGGGGCGGCCGCGCGCAGCTGGAGAGCCTTCCGTCCCACCACCACACACTTGCTTTTGGGCAGGGCGCTACGCGCGCCCGCCCTAAAAACGAGAGCGAGCCCTTCGCCCTCGACGCAAAAGCCTCGGCTGCATCCGGGGCTTTTGCACTTTCGGCTGAGTTGCATGTGACGAAGACCGGCTGTCATCATCTCGATGCAGCTTCGCCGGCAGCTTGGCGGCAACACTTTCGCCATAGCTTCATGCAACACAGATATTGGAAAGAGATTGGTCTATTCAGCTAGCTAATCGTTAAATCGATAACCATATACTGACTTCGGTTAGCGACATGCGCCGTCTCGGACGGGCGAGTGGAAGGTAATTTTCGTAATGCGGGCGACGCGTGTAGTGGCGGTCAGCTTAATGCTGACTTTTGGTTTGATCTCGGATTTGTACGCGGCCAGCCCCGAAGATCCCGCCCCAGCAACCGATAATTCGGCCGTTGACGGCACGGAGACGGCGATGCGGCCGCAGCAACCTGCGGCTGTCGAATCCGAGCCCACGCACAATCCGGCATCGCAAACCGAGCCCACGACCGATGCCGCAGTCACGCCGAAAGTCACGGCAACGGACGTGCTGGTCTATCTTCCGGTCGGACGCTACCTCGACAAAAACAAAAGGCAGTTCGCGAAAACCGATGCCGCCGATCGCGCGGCATTGGAGCAGTTCTACGGCTCCCGCATGGGCGCGACGCTGTGGGTCGACAAGAACGGCTATACGGCCGATGCCAAAAATCTGATCTCGGCTCTCAAAGATGCGGACAATTGGGGGTTGAACTCTTCCGACTACAAAATTCCCGAGTTGAAGGCAGCGCCGTCCGGCGAGTATGCCCTCGACGATCTCACGCACGCGGAGACGTGGCTGTCACTCGATGCCCTCGCCTACGCACGTGACGCCCACGGTGGACGGATCATCAATCCGACCGAGCAGCTTTCGGGCTATCTCGATCGCAAGCCGCAAATCCTCGATCCAAATGCGGTCATCAATGCGTTGGCCAAAGCCACGGATAAGGGCGCGTATCTCACATCGCTGCAGCCCACGAGCAAGCAATTCGAATTGCTTCGGCAAAAGCTCATCGCTCTACGGTCTGGCGAGAACGGCGAGACAATCAAAATTCCCGACGGGCCGCTTTTGAAGCCGGGCAAAAGCGATCCGCAGATCGCACTGATCCGCAAAGTGCTCGATGTTCCGGCGCCGACCGAGACGGCCAGCGGCAAACCCGCTAATGCCACCTATTATGACGATGACTTGGCGAAGGCCGTCAAAGCCTACAAGGAAAAGAAAGGCATCTCGCCTGTCACGACGTCGATTACCTCGACTTTGCGCCATGCGCTCAACGGCAACGACATCAGCGAATGGAAGCTGCTCGCCAATATGGAAGAGTGGCGCTGGATGCCGGAAGACCTCGGCAAGTTCTACGTCTCGGTGAACATTCCGGACTTCAAAGTCCGCATCGTGAAGGACGGCGAGGTCATTTTCGAACAACGGATCGTCACCGGCAGCGTCAACCGTCAGACGCCGATCTTCTCGGACATGATGCGCACCGTCGTCTTCCAGCCGCGCTGGAATGTGCCGGATTCCATCAAGATCAAAGAGCTGCTGCCAGGTCTCAGAGCCGGCGGAAATCCGCTGCGCCGTCAGGGGCTTGTGATGGAACGCAATGGCCGTCGCATCAATCCGACGAGCCTGAACTGGTATCGCTCCGATATCCGCTATTACAACGTCTACCAGCCGCCGGGCGGGCGGAACGCGCTTGGCGTCGTCAAGTTCCTGTTCCCGAACGCACATGCGGTCTACCTGCACGACACGCCGAGCAAGAGCCTTTTCAAAGCCGATGTCCGGGCCTTCAGCCACGGCTGCATGCGGGTGCAAAATCCCGTGCAGATGGCGGAAGTCCTGCTCAACGAAGACAAGGGCTGGGATAAGGCGACCGTCGACAAACTCGCGCTGAACGGGCCCGAGGAAAACCACATCGAACTCGATCGTCCGATCCCCGTGCACATCACCTACTTCACGGCGCATGTCGCTGATGACGGAACGATCGAAAGTTTCGGGGACATCTACGGCCACGAGAAGCGCATCACATTGGCGCTTCAGGGCCGCTGGAACGCGATCGACATCAACAAAGAGCCGAAGGTTACGCCGGACGACATCGGTTTCGACGAATATGCCGATAGCCGACGGCGGAACGACAACTGGTTCGCCGACAGTGACGATGACGACTATGATCGCCGGCGGCGCGGCCGCAAAAAGTACGACGGCGGACTCAACCACTTCTTCGAGCAAGTGCTGGGCGGCGGTTTCTAGTTCCTGACGTTCTCAATCCAGCAGCCGGCCGTAACTTCGGCCGGCTGACTTTCGACGCCTGCGAGCACTCTCCGCCCTTTTCTCGCCCCCTCCCGGTCGTTAGATGCGCACATCGCATCGTTACTGGCTGTTAACTGTTCGGGGGTTAACCAAGTTAGACCGGGCATTTTCGGCCCCAGTCGGGCTCGGGGAATTTTTGCGTTGGGACGGGGGAATTTGCGTGCCGCTTCGCCGCTCAGGCGTGATCTTTGGCCTCGCTGCGCTTGCCGCGGCCTCGTGCCTGCACGCCGACAACATCGTCGCTGCCAACGATCCCCATGAGCGCACGATTTCGCTCTATCACATTCACACGCACGAGCGTCTGACGATCACCTACAAGCGCGACGGGAAATACATTCCCGAGGCCCTGAAGAAGATCAATTGGATCATGCGCGATTGGCGCAAGAACCAAGTGAAGGAGATTGATCCGCACACCATCGATCTCGCCTGGGAAATGCACGAGGAACTCGGTTCCAAAGAGCCCATCAACATTATCTGCGGCTATCGTTCGGCCGGCACGAACGAGATGCTGCGAAAGACGCGCGGCGGCCAGGCCAAGTTCAGCCAGCACATCACCGGCAAAGCCATCGACATTACGTTCCCGGACGTTCCGCTGAAGAGAATGCGCTACTCGGCGTTGATCCGCGAACGCGGCGGCGTCGGCTACTATCCGACTTCGGGAATCCCTTTCGTTCACATCGATACCTCTCGCGTGCGCATGTGGCCACGTATGCCGCGCATGGAGTTGGCGCTGCTTTTTCCGAACGGCCATACCAAATACGTTCCAGACGACGGACGGCCGATTACGCCGAACGATGTCAAGATCGCGCAAAGCAAAGCTCATAGCCTGTCGATCCAGGTCGCGCAGTTTTTCCGCGATCGCATAAAGCCAGGATCGTCGCGCACGATGGTGGCATCCGCGCCGATCGGAAAGGGCAAGCGGCTGTCGGTTGTTGCGTCCCTCGGCGATGGCGCGTCGCGGCGCAACGTCAACCTGACGACGGAGCCCGACAGGCCTGCCGCACTCGATCCGAAGCCCTTCGCGGCGGCGCGTACCGTTTCGTTCTCACCTGACAACGCCACTCAACGGCCGCAGCTCGTAACCACACCGCACACCGTCGATCGCGGATCGCGTTTCACGCTCGCCAACTACGATCGAAGCAAGCTCGACGCACTGGTTGCCACTGCTGCTTCCACGCCAATACCTGAACTCGTTTCCGGCCCGAAGCCGGCGGTGCGGCCGCAGAAGGCGCTCGCGGCGGCAGTCCTGGCGGAAAAAGGCCAACTCCGTCCCACACAACCGACGGCTCGGGTCGCGAGTCTCGATCCCTCCGCTGCCGGACTTACCGACATGAGCCCGGATAGCCTCGGCAACGGATGGGCCGAAGCGCCGGCGTTCGATGAAGATCATCCCGAGGAGATGGCCTACCGGCCGTTCCCGTTGGCGCCGACGATGACCGACAACGCCGAACAGCGCGATGCGCCGCTGGCTGCATTGCAGCCTCCCGATGTTGCGGCGACGCTCGACGCGCTCGACGATGCGGGCAGCGTCGCACCGATGAAGTTCCGGCCGGGGAAGCAACTCGCGGAAGAAATGTGGGCGCAGCAGTTCCAGGGCAAGGCCGTGCATCTCGAAGCCTTGCAGGAACTCGATCGTCCTCAGACGGCTGAAACCGGCATCGCGAGCCGTGCCGTGCGGACCAGCGCCCGATAAGCATCGGACGCAAAGAGACCGGTAAGCCCTTCCTCAAGCCTCCCGGTTCACGGTGGCGGCGCCGCGTTTCAGCGACGCCCGGCATGCTTCGGAAATGAGCTTCGACAGCGCCTCGAAATCGTCGCGCCGCGGGCTCGAACGGCGCCACGCCAGCCCGATCGCTCGCGACGGCTCAGGATCGACAAAGCGGATCACCTTGATCTCACGACTACGGCCTTCGACACCGAGGCAGATTTCCGGCAGCAGCGTAATTCCGAACCCGGCCGACACCATTTCGACGATCGTCGACAGGCTCGACGCACCGAACGTGTTGACGGCATCAACCTGTTTCAGGCTGCAATAGGTCAGCGCCTGGTCACGCAAGCAGTGTCCTTCTTCGAGTAGGAGAAGACGGTCGCCCTCGACCATGTCCTTCGTGGCGCGGACACGGCCGGACAGCTTCTTCGACTTCGGGACTGCAAGCAAAAAGCGATCGTCGAAGATGGACATCGTCTCGACGTCCGGATTCTTGATCGGCAGGGCCAGCAGCAAAACATCGAGCTTGCCTTCGACAAGCTCATCCGTCAGCGGCTGGGTTTGCGTTTCCCGGACATGCAGTTCGAGATCGGGGTATTTCTCTTTCAGCAGCGGCAGAAGCGGCGGCAGGAGATAGGGCGCAATCGAGGGAATGACGCCAAGCCGGAGCGTGCCCGACAGAATGCCGCCAGCGTGCTGGGCATAATCGATGAGGTTGCGGACGTCATTCAGCAAACGCTGGGAGCGGGCCGCTATTTCTTCGCCCTTCGGCGTCAGCTTGATGCCGCTGCGCGTACGCTCGACCAGGGCGATGCCGAGAGACGCCTCCAGATCCTGGATCTGCATCGACAGCGCCGGCTGCGTGACGGAACAGGCGTCGGCGGCCCGTCCGAAATGCTGCTCACGCGCCAGGGCATCGAAGTACCGCAGTTGCTTCAGAGTAACGTGGACCATCAGCTCGTCTAATGCCCATAACAAGAAATGACGATTTGTGCTTATCACAGTCGCCGGATAACTTGCCAGCATTGGCTGTGCGGAAAGGCCATCACTTTTCCGCGCGCTGCCATCGCAATGGCAGCCGCAAGGCTGTCACGTCAGCGCCGCTTGCCCCCAGCGCCGAATGGGGACAGGCGGCGCTGCATATCGGCCGTCCCTCATTTAATCGAACGCGCAAAAAACAGGACCGCAACGGACAATGCCCGTGCGGCCCCATTGGTTTCGAAATTGACGCGCCGTTTTCTAGAGCGGCGCTCGCCGATTTATTCGGCGGCGATCATGGCGTCGGCGATATGAGGTGACGGCGGCTCGTCGAGCATGCCCAGCGCGTGCATATAAACCTGCAGGATGCTTTCTTCCTCCTGACGCTCGGCGTTGGTTTTCTTGCGCATCCGCACGATCTGGCGGAGCGCCTTGACGTCGAAGCCGACGGCCTTGGCTTCCGTGTACTTGTCTCGAATATCGCTTGCGAGCTGCTTCTTTTCCTCTTCGAGGCGTTCGATCTGCTCAATGAACTGACGCAATTGATTTTGCGCCGATGCCTGAAGCGTACTCATGAATGCTCCTTGGTGCTTTCAAGTTTGAGCCGAAGCTATCGAGGCGATGCAGACGCAGCAAGGCGATGAACGAAACAATCCCTATGGATATGTCAGACGAACGGCTTGACGTTGCCTATGCCGCACGCCGACTCATGCGGCCTAGTATCGAACGGTTGCTTTTCTTGACGTCATCCCGGCCTTCGCGGGGATGACGATCTGGGGCTAATGCCCTTGCGGACGGGATTTCTCGAACGCGGTCTGCTGTTCGGGCGACGCATCGTTCTGATACTTGGCCTGCCACTCGCGGTACGGCATGCCGTAGATGATCTCGCGGGCCTCGTCCTTGTTCAGTTCGAGCCCCTTCTCCGACGCGGCTTCGGCCATCCAATTGGACAGGCAGTTGCGGCAAAACCCGGCGAGATTCATCAAATCGATGTTCTGGACGTCCGTGCGCGTGCGCAGGTGCTCGATGAGCCGGCGGAACGCCGCCGCCTCAAGTTCGAGCGTCGTCTGGGAATCGAAGGTCTTCATTGTCGCCTCCTGGCGTGCATCCACACCGAAAAATTCTGCTCCAGACAAAAGATAGGCTGCAATCGCCTCATTGCCCATATCGGCCCGATTGGGCAGCAACCTGCGGCCTCTGAAGCCTTGACGGGGGGAAGGCGATTGCGCAAACCAGACCCCAATTCAACAAGGGACCGGCTAGGGAAGCGATTATGGCAGACGGAACGAACGGCAGCGTTCGCCAGACATTGAGCGCGCTGTTTGAAGCCGCCTACAGCACGGCCCACCCGTCATCATGCTTACCGGCGCATCTGCCGCAGGTTCCCGAAGGCGGCCGCATCATCGTCATCGGTGGGGGAAAAGGCTCGGCGGCCATGGCGGTCGCGGCGGAGGAGCACTACATCGCGGCCGGCCAGTCCGACAAAATATCAGGGATGATTTCGACGCGGCACGGCTTTGGCCTGCCGACGAAGATCATCGAGATCATGGAGGCCGGTCATCCGGTGCCGGATGCGAACTCGGTCACCGGCGCCCAGCGCGCGATCGAGCTTGCGAAGAGCGCCGGGCCGAACGACCTCGTGCTTTGCCTGTTGTCCGGCGGCGCCTCGGCGATCTGGGCGGCGCCTGTCGCTGGCGTCAGCTTCGAAGCCAAGCAAGCTCTGACGAAACAGCTCCTCAAATCCGGCGCGCCGATCTCGGAAATGAATTGCGTGCGCAAGCACATCTCGCAGATCAAAGGTGGCAAGCTGGCGGCGGCCGTCTATCCGGCTCGGCTGCTGACGCTGGCGATCTCGGACGTCCCCGGCGACAATCCCGATGAGATCGGTTCGGGTCCGACGGTCGCGGATCGTTCGACGCTCGCCGATGCACGCGCAGTTCTTGCGAAATGGAACATCACGCCGGCTGCGGAAATTGCCAGCGCGCTGGAAGATCCTCAAAACGAAACGCTGAAAGCGGGCGATCCGAAACTCGCCAACTCAAGTTATAAGATCGTGGCCGCGCCGAGGGCATCGCTCGAAACGGCGGGCGGCATCGCGAGCCAACTTGGCTATCGCGTCATCATTCTCGGTGACGATCTCGAAGGCGAAGCGCGCGAGGTTGCACGCAAGCACGCCGAAATGGCGCTCGACGCCAAACGCAGGGGCGAGAAGCTCGCCATCATGTCGGGCGGCGAGCTGACCGTCACCGTGCGCGGCAACGGCTCTGGCGGTCCCAATCAGGAGTATGCCCTCGGGCTGGCGATCGCGCTCGACGGCGCGGCGGGAATTGCCGGGCTTGCCGGCGACACCGACGGCATCGACGGCGGTGGCGGCAACGCGGGCGATCCGGCGGGGGCGATGGTTTTTGCAGATACTTTACAGCGGGCAAACGCTGCAAACCTCAATGCTGCCAGGATGCTGGAGAACAACGACTCGACGGGCTTTTTCCGGCCCCTCGACGACCTCATCCTGTGCGGTCCGACGCAGACGAACGTCAACGATTTCCGGGTCATTCTCATCGATCCGTAGGCCGGGGGGTGGCGTCAGCGCGCGGCGGGCATCGCGCGAAATGTGCCACATGCAGACGGAGGGCATTCTTGTCGCGACAGTCCCTTTTGCGTGCCGTAGCGCATCCCTTTCTGTTGTCTCTGAGCTGCTTCGCCCTGGCGAATGCCGCCCAGGCCGACCTCAAACTCTGCAATGCGACCTCAAGCCGGGTTGGCGTGGCCATCGGCTATCAGGATAAAACCGGCTGGGCGACCGAGGGATGGTGGAATATCGCGTCTCAAACGTGCGAGACGCTTCTCAAGGGCGCTTTGCCTAGCCGTTTCGTTTACGTTCATGCCATCGACTACGATCGCGGCGGTGAATGGGGCGGTAAAAGCGACATGTGCACCACTGATAAGTCGTTTGCGATCCGGGGGGTTCAGGATTGCGAAAAACGCGGATATAAGCGCACGGGTTTTTTTGAAGTCGATACCGGGGAGGCGAAGGAATGGACCATCCGCCTGACTGATCCGGAGCAAGGAAAAGCTGAGAAATGAGACGTCAACGGCGGGTCAAGATTGTAGCAACGCTTGGCCCCGCGTCTGCAGCTCCGGAGATGGTCGAACGTCTATTCATCGCGGGCGTCGACGTTTTTCGCATCAACATGAGCCACTCGACCCACGACGGGTCCAAAACGCTTTACAACACCGTTCGTGCTTGTGCGGCGCGCCACCGCCATCCGATCGGCATTCTCGCCGACCTGCAAGGGCCGAAGTTCCGGATCGGCAATTTCGATACGGGGCGGGTTCAGGTCAAAACCGGCTCGATCTTCAAGTTCGATCGCGACGAGACGCTTGGCACGGCCGAGCGCGTTTATCTGCCCCATCCGCAGATTTTCGAAGCCATCGAACCGGGGCACATGCTGGTGCTCGACGACGGCAAGCTCCGCATGCGCGTCATTGAAACGTCGAAAGTGCAGATCCACGCCGAGGTCACGACGGGCGGCATGCTGGCCAGCCGCAAGGGCATTTCGATGCCCGACACGCTGCTGCCGATCAGCCCGCTGACCGAGAAGGACAAGGCGGACCTCGCCCATGCGCTGAAACTCGGTGTCGATTGGGTGGCGCTGTCGTTCGTGCAGCGTGCCGAAGATATCCACGAAGTTCGCAACCTCATCGGCACGCGCGCCGCGATCCTGGCGAAGATCGAGAAGCCGTCGGCTGTCGCTGATCTCGAAGATGTCATCGCGGCGTCCGATGCCATCATGGTGGCGCGCGGCGATCTCGGCGTCGAGATGCCGGTCGAGAAGGTGCCGGGTATTCAGAAGAAAATGACGCGCATGGCGCGCGCGGCGGGCAAGCCGGTCATCATCGCCACGCAGATGCTGGAAAGCATGATTTCGTCGCCCATGCCGACGCGCGCCGAAGTCTCCGACGTCGCGAACGCTGTCTTCGACGGTGCGGATGCGATCATGCTGTCGGCGGAAAGCGCCGTCGGACAGTATCCCGTCGAGGCGATCCAGATGATGGACAAGATCGCTTTCGAGGTGGAGCACGATCCCATTTACGAAGCGATGCTTTACGCAACGCAGACCGAGCCGCAGCCGACAGGCGCTGACGCCATCGCGGCAGCGGCTTCGGCCATTGCCGATACGGTGAAGCTTGGCGCCATCGTTTGCTACACGGCAACCGGATCGACCGTGCTGCGTGTCACGCGCGAACGTCCCGGTATTCCGGTCATCGGCCTGACGCCGATTGAATCGACGGCGCGGCGCTTGTCGCTCGTCTGGGGCGTGCAAACGATCCTGACGGGCGACCCAGAAAACCTCTCGCACATGGTGCGCAAGGCGTGCCGCATCGCCTTCGAGGAAGGCTTGGTGAAGGCGCGCGAAGGCGTCCTGATCACCGCCGGCATTCCGCTCGGAAGCCCCGGCGCAACGAACATGATCCGCATCGCGTTTGTCGATGCATCCGGCGCGCCGATTGCGGAGGAAGTCTAGGTTATAGTGGTTAGGGGTTAGGTTTTGGGGCCTGTGAGTGACGACCTGAGCCGAATGACCTATCCGCCGCTCGACACGCCGAAGAGCGTTGCGGACAACGTGTGGCTCGTCGATGGCGATGTGATCCGCTTCGGACCACCCGGGCTGAAAATGCCGTTTCCGACGCGCATGACGATCATTCGAACGGACTCCTCGGACCTCTTCGTCCATTCGCCGACGGCCCTTTCCGCCGATTTGAAGTCGGACATTGCGAAACTCGGACAGGTCCGATGGATCGTCGCGCCGAACCGCCTTCATTACTGGTGGACGCCGGACTGGAAACGGGCCTTTCCAGAGGCGGAAGTCTTTCTGGCGCCGGGAATCATCGAACAAGCCGACGGGCGCATCTCGTTTCCGCATTCCGATCTTAAAGGCGCAGCCGGGTATCCTTGGGACGACGCCATCGCGACGCTGCCCGTCATCAGCAGCTACATGACCGAGTTTGTCTTCTTTCACCGGGCCAGCCGGACGCTATTGCTGACCGACTTTATTGAGAATTTCGAGCCGGCCAAACTTTCGCTCGGTATGCGATTGCTCACTTGGCTTGGCGGGTGTCTCGATCCCAATGGCAGCATGCCGCGCGATATGCGGCTGACGTTCAGGAAACGAAGGGCCGAGCTTCGCGGGGTGATCGAAACAATGATCGAATGGAATCCAGAACGCATCATCCTCGCCCACGGCCGTTGGTACCGGCACAACGGCGCCGCAGAACTCAGGCGTGCGTTTCACTGGGTGTTGGACAAGTCGTAAGCGCTGCAAGATCGGGCCCGCGAATTAAATACCCCGACCTTCGACTTCTTCCTTCAGCTTGTCGCGCTCGGTTGCGGCACCCTCGATGTTGGGATGTATCTTCAAAAGCTGATCGTAGGCTTCAAGAGCGGCTTTCTTCTCGCCCATGAGCGTCAGGATCTTGGCCATACCATCGAGAGCGCGGAAATGGTTCGGATCGAGCGCCAGAGCCCGGCGCAGATCGCCCAGCGCCGCCGGATAATTGTTGAGCCGGTATTCGATGTAGCCGCGATGGCTCCACGCCTCGGCATAGTCCGGCGCCAAATCGACGGCGGCGTCGAGTAGCGGGAGAGCCTTTGCACTCTCGTTGCGCGATGAGAAAAGCTCGGCGCGATCGATCAGGAGGTTGACGGTATCGCCACCCGACAGCCGCCAAAGCCGCTCGATGGCGCCGCTGATCTCGCCGCCGAGGCGGTGGTCATCGGTCGTGGCCAGAAACGCATAAAGATTGTTGAGGGTCTTGCTCGCTTCTTCCGGCGTCTTCGGCCAGGGCATGCCCATCATGCCGGGATCGCCCTGTTGGGCAACGCCCGGCGACGAGGCTGTCGGCGGCGGCGCTTGGCGGCGCGCTTCAGGCGGCGGAGTTTGAGGGCGGGCTTCGGGTGCTGGCGGAGCCGGTTGCGGCTGCTGCTCGGGAAATGGCTGGGTCTTGAGCAGTTCGTCATCCGCGACTGCCGAAACAGAGCCAGCAGCCAAAGCGAGGGCAACGACAAAAATGCGCGCGCAAGAAATCATGCCCCAAACCCTATCGAGTGGCAGGGGGGCGGTCAAAAAGAGTCTCGTGAAATCGCAGTAACGTCCAGGCCGGCCGGAAGCGGCATTAGCCCTGGCGCGCCTTGAACCTGCGGTGCGTCTTGTTGATCACGTAGACGCGGCCCTTGCGGCGCACGACGCGATTGTCGCGGTGCCGTGAGCGAAGGGATTTCAAAGAGTTTCTAACTTTCATAACGACACCGGTTAAAGGGCAGATATATCTTCAGGAAATCACCAACGAAGCCAACGGCTTCGATGGTGGGCACTACAGGGATCGAACCTGTGACCCCTACCATGTCAAGGTAGTGCTCTACCGCTGAGCTAAGTGCCCGAAGAAAGCGAGCTTCTAGGGGTAATGATCCCCCTCGGTCAAGCCCTCTGCATGCGGTTTCTGCACAAGAGCCGGACTTGCCGCATGCCGGTCACGCCGCCAGCAAACGATCGACCTCGCGCACCAGGTCCTTGAGGTGGAACGGTTTCGACAAAACGCGCGCTTCCTTCGGCGGCTGGTTCTCACTGTTGAGCACAACTGCGGCGAAACCCGTGATGAACATGATCTTGAGATCGGGATCGATTTCGCTGGCGCGGCGCGCCAACTCGATGCCGTCCATCTTGGGCATGACGATATCGGTCAGCAGAAGCGTGAATGGCTCTCGCTTGAGGCGCTCGTAGGCATCCTCGCCGTTTTCGAAGGCGACCACGTCATAATTCGCTTTTTCAAGCGCTTTGACGAGGAAACCGCGCATGGAATCGTCATCCTCTGCAAGCAGGATGCGGCGCAACGGCAGGCTTGAGGGCTTAACTGGCATGACAACTCTGGATGATGCGGAAATTGAAAAGTAGCCGATACTAGAGGCTACGTCTGGCGCAAACTTGGCCTGAGTTTGGTAAACGGAGCATGAAATTGTGGAGAGTTGCACCCAAGTCGCGTCTAACGCCTTCTGACGGGCGATCAGTGTTATGCTTCACATCAAGTGAGTTCAACTCGCGCATGGACTTCAGTGCGACGCATAGGCAAAGTGCGGGGCTCATTTCGCGAATGCACCGAGACAGCAATCCAAGGGTCTCTTTTCGATAATGTCCGACGTCGCTTCCCACAACGTTCCGTCTGCATTTTTTCCATCTTTCGAGGTCTTGAGACCGCGCGCCCAGACGGCGCCGTTCGTTTTCTCGTCTCCGCATTCCGGGCGCCTCTATCCGCCTGAGTTCCTGGCCATGTCGCGGCTCGATCCGAAAACGCTGCGCCGCTCCGAGGATTGCCTCGTCGATCGCCTGTTCCAGCCCGTCGCCGATCTTGGGGCACCGCTCATCAGCGCCCGATTTCCCCGCGCTTACCTCGATCTCAATCGCGAGCCCTACGAACTCGATCCAGAGCTCGTGTCCGAGGTGTTGCCCGCCCATGCCAATACCCAGTCGATCCGCGTTGCCGGCGGGCTCGGCACGGTGGCGCGTATCGTTGCCGACGGCGAAGAGATCTATTCCGGCCGGCTGAGTCTCGGCAGCGTTCTGGCGCGTATCGAGCAGCTTTACTTTCCCTTCCACGCAGAACTGTCGCGACTGATCGCAACGACCAACGACACGTTCGGATATGCCGTCTTGATCGATTGCCATTCGATGCCGTCGGCGGCGATGGCTCCCGGCGGGGCGCAACGGCCGGATATCGTCATCGGCGATCGTTTCGGCGCCTCTGCCGATCCGCGGCTGACGCTGCTCGTTCGCGACGAATTTCAGAAACGCGGCTTCAAGGTGCAGCTCAACCGGCCCTATGCCGGAGGCCACATCACCGAGCATCACGGCCGCCCGGCGCACGGCACGCATGCGCTTCAGTTCGAGATTAATCGGGGGCTGTACGTCAACGAGCTTACGTTCGAACCGAATTCGGGTTATACGGCGCTCGCAGATGCGTTGATCGACATCGTGCGAAGTCTTTTCTCCGAGGTGCCAGCCTTGCTCGATTTTCGCGCCGCCGCCGAATGAGCGGACCTATGCGTTTTACGACGCCAGGCGCAGCAAGATCGTCATCCAAACATGGTAAAAAAGAAAAAGGGCCGTCCGGATACCGAACGGCCCAAGTCTAGGGAGGAAACGCCCAAGGAGGGCTGCGAAGGACGAGCGAGGCTCGTATATCGCACTGCAAAAACTAAGGGTGCACCGCATCACGTACAAATGCGATTAATGCATGGCTGAGAAACGCTGAATGCGGATCTCGCATAGCTCTGCGCTGCGGGGGTAGGCGTCAGCTGCATAAAGAAAGGCCGTTCGGAAGACGAACGGCCCAAGTCTAGGGAGGAAACGCCCAAATTGGGCAGCGATTGCGCAGAAGTGAATTTGCACGATCGCCCAACAAAGATGGGCTGGTTCGACCGCACTCGCAATCTCCACGAGTAAAGCGCTACTACATTCACAAATAGATGTATCTAGCGCGCCACAAGTTACGTTACTAAAGTCTATCAAACGATCCTTCATTTTGGGCGCCCGCAGGGACCAGATACGGCAATCTTCACGTCGAAAAGAAGCATCTGAAAATTCAAGGTGAATGAGTGCCGGCGCCGTCGCCCGCTGCAGACTTTCAAGCCATCGTTCGCGTAGCTCACGAGCTGGCGGACATCTCGGGCCCAGTCATCCTCAAGCATTTTCGCAGGCCCATGCCTGTGGAAAACAAAGCGCAGGGTGGAGCCTTCGATCCGGTCACGAAAGCAGACCGAGGTGCGGAGAAGGCGATCGTTCAGGGGCTTGCCACCCGCCTCCCCGATCACGGGGTCTATGGCGAAGAATTCGGCACGAAGGCCGGGACAAGCCCGTATCAATGGGTGATCGACCCGATCGATGGGACGCGCTCGTTCATCATCGGATCACCGCTGTGGGGCACGCTGATTGGCGTGTTGCGTGACGGGAAGCCGGTTTTCGGGCTAATGGACCAGCCTTTCACCGGCGAACGATTCTGGTCCAGTGACCGGGCCGCTTATCACAGCATCGGCGGCGGACGCCCCTCGCGGCTGAAAACCCGGGCCTGCGGAAGTCTCGAAGACGCGGTGCTGGCATCCACACACCCGGACCTCTTCAGCACCCCCGAGCAGGCGGCGGCGCTGACGCGGGTGAAGTCCGTGGCCCGGCTGACGCGCTACGGCGGCGATTGCTACAATTACTGTCTGCTAGCGTCGGGATTCGTCGATGTCATCATCGAGACGGACCTGAAGCCCTACGACATCGTTGCCCTCATACCGATCATCGAACGCGCCGGCGGCCGCGTGACGACATGGACGGGCGGCGATGCTTCCGGCGGCGGCGACATCATCGCGAGCGGCGACGCGCGGCTGCACGAGGCCGTACTGACGCTGATCAACGAAGGCTAAGCCTTCTCCGACGATGCAATCGAAATTCCCATGTAAGCGTCGAAAGCGGCCCAGAACCGCTGCCGGATCGCGTCCGTCTCATGGAGAATTTCGTGACGCGACCCCGGCATCAGAATGTGCGCGCCGGACTTGAGATCGACGGCAAAATCCTCGATCGCCTGCGTGGAGACGACCTTGTCGGCGCCGGCCGCGAAGAGAATCATCGGAACGCAGACGTACTTCGGATAGTCCGGCCGCAGCAGCATCGCCGAGTTGCGCAGCGCGGCCCTCAGCCAGCCGACCGTCGGTGAGCCGAGAGCAAGCTCGGGCGCCGCCTCGATGATCGCCTTGTTGCGCGACCAGCGCATGTGATCTGTCGTCAACCGGTTGGTTTCGAAACTTTTGAAGTCGTCCGGCTCGTCGCCACCGCCCCGGACGTACGTTCCGGCCAGTCCCAGCAAACATGCGATGTTTGCGTAGATGCGCGCGATGGAGGGGCTGACGCCGAGCATGTTCTCGTGAATGGCGATCATCGGCGACATCAGCACCATACGCGCAAAGGCGCTCGCCTCGTCCTGGGCGTTGCGCAGAAGAATGGCGCCTCCAAGCGAATGGCCGAGCCCGATCAGCGGCTGGGGCAGCGCCGGTTTGACGATCTCCTCGATAAAGATCGCCAGATCGCGATCGTATTCGGTGAAGGCGACGACATGGCCCTTGCGCGGATTCGACAGCATCCTTTCCGATCCGCCCTGCCCCCTCAGATCGAAGATCGCGACAGCGAAACCACGGCGGCGAAGATCGGCGATGACCTCGAAATACTTTTCGATGCATTCGCCACGGCCCTGCACGATGCAAACCGTGCCGCGCGATGGGCCACGAGTCGCTTCCCAAAGAGCCGAACGCAATTTCAGGCCGTCGTATCCGTCAAAAGCTGAAACCTTCGCACCGCTCGGTACCGGGTTGATCGAGAGTGATACGAGTTTCATCAGTGCTCTTTCCCGGTTGCCGCCGCGATCGCAACATTAACGATTCTAGCGCGCATCGGTGTCGTCTTGCACCTGCTTGCAGCCCTTGAAGTGCGATTTTCCGCTTCCTACTTACCGAATGCGGTTGCTGCCACGCGGGACCGCATCACGGAAAAGCCGAGCCCAAGCAGGGCCGGTTCACATGTCGCTTCTCATGGAGGATATGTTTCATGCGACACACCGAATTTGCCCCCTTTTATCGTTCCGCCATTGGCTTCGACCGTTTGTTCCAGATGTTGGATCAGTCGGCGGGGTTCGATAGCGAGTCCACCTATCCGCCGTATAATATCGAGCGGACAGGCGAAAATGCGTACCGCATTTCCCTAGCGGTGGCGGGCTTCTCATCCGAGGAGTTGAAGATCGAAGTCAAGGAGCAGACCTTGACCATCGCCGGCGAAAAAGCAGCCGACGCCGAAGGCAAGACCTACCTTCATCGAGGCATCGCCGCCCGCGCCTTTGAGCGGCGCTTCCAGTTGGCGGACCATGTCGATGTCACGGGCGCCAACTTCGAAAACGGGTTGCTGCACGTCGACCTCGTCCGCAACGTTCCGGAAAGCAAGAAGCCGCGAACGATTGCCATTGGTTCGGCCGGACCGAAGCAGATCGAGGCGACGTCCGCCTAACGACCTTCCGAACGTTTGATAATGCTCGGCAGCCGTGCCCTTCGGGTGCGGCTGCTTTGTCATGCCTGCGCGCTATTGTCGTCCTTGCCAATTTATTGCCCGAATTCACTCCCCGACTTTCCAAAAAGCATTGTCGGATAAGTTGAATGCTTTCCCACTTGTGCGCCGATCGCAAATCTGTAGAATGAGTACATAGGTCAGCATTGCTGACCTTTATTGGAACTCCGATGCTGCATTTGAGAGCACGTCCGCCAGACGTCCGGTCGCCTTCGACGGCGGCCGCGACGAAACGTATGCGTCGAAAATCGACGCGCTAACGGCGCCCGCAGCTCTGCGCAGCATTTTCGGACCCCTCGACAAACGCTTGCCCTGGGTCGAAATTTTAGCCGCGATCCGTCGAAAAGCGCAGATCGGCGGCGCATCCGCCGCCCAGAATTGAAATGCAGAACGAGCCGGTCCGAGGGCTCTCTGCCACGAGATGAAACTCAAAGACGATCATAATTCAGACGAGGCCGCGACCGGCCGCACGAGGCAAGAGAGATGAGCGAAGGTTATCTACCACCGCTGGAAGATGAAATCGGCAGCACACACCGTCCCGCCGCCGAGGGTCTTTTTGATCCAGCGCTCGAGCGCGACGCATGCGGCGTCGGGTTCATCGCCAATCTCAAAGGCCGGAAGTCGCACGGAATCGTCGAAGGCGCGCTCAAGATTCTCGAGAACCTCGAGCATCGCGGCGCCGTCGGTGCCGACCCGTTGTCGGGCGATGGCGCCGGCATCATGATTCAAATCCCGCATGACTTTCTCGCGAGCGAGACGAAAGCTCTCGGCTTCGAGCTTCCCGAGCCCGGTCATTACGCCGTCGGTTACGTTTTCATGCCGCAGGATGAACGGCTGCGGGCACACTGCGAGCGCGTGTGGGCACGATGCGTGAAGGAAGAAGGTCTGCAGCTCCTCGGATGGCGCTCGGTTCCGGTCAACAATAGCTGTCTCTCCGAGATGGTGCGCCACAGCGAGCCCGTGCACCGGCAGGTCTTCATCGGCCGGCCCGCCTCGATCGCGACCGAAGCGGAATTCGAGCGGCGTCTCTTCATCGTTCGCAAGGTCGTCTCGAACGCGATCCACGACGCCTACAAGGGGCGCGACATCGGCACCTATACGGTTTCACTGTCGACGCGGACGGTCGTCTACAAGGGCATGTTCTTGTCGTATCAGGTGAAGGCCTACTACACGGATCTTTCTGATCCGCGCCTGATCTCGGCGCTGGCGCTTGTCCACCAACGCTTCTCGACCAATACGTTCCCGTCGTGGAAGCTCGCGCATCCGTACCGGATGGTTGCGCACAACGGCGAGATCAACACGCTGCGCGGCAACGTCAACTGGATGGCGGCGCGACAGGCCTCGGTTTCATCGCCTCTGTTTGGGTCCGACATTTCGAAGCTGTGGCCGATTTCGTATGAAGGTCAGTCCGACACGGCGTGCTTCGACAACGCGCTCGAATTTCTGACGATGGGCGGCTACAGCTTGGCGCATGCCGCGATGATGCTGATCCCGGAAGCGTGGGCCGGCAATCCGATGATGGATACGAAGCGCCGCGCTTTCTACGAGTATCATGCCTGCTTGATGGAGCCGTGGGACGGCCCGGCGGCAATGGCGTTTACCGACGGCCGCCAAATCGGCGCAACGCTCGATCGCAACGGTTTGCGCCCGGCGCGCTATCTCGTGACCAAGGACGACACTGTCATCATGTCGTCGGAGTCGGGCGTTCTGCCGGTCGATGAATCGAACATCGTCAAGAAGTGGCGCCTGCAGCCCGGCAAGATGCTGCTGATCGATCTTGAAAAGGGCTGCATCATCTCGGATGAAGAACTGAAGGCCGAGATTGCCGGCAGTCATCCCTACGAGACGTGGCTGAAGCGCACGCAGATCAAGGTCGCCGACCTGCCGCTGCCCGCCAAGACGGCGGCAGCGTCCAAATCAAATGTCGCGTTGCTGGATCTGCAGCAATCGTTCGGCTACACGCAGGAAAGCATCAAGTTCCTGATGGCGCCGATGGCGGAGAAGGGCGAAGAAGCCATCGGTTCGATGGGCACCGACACTCCGATTTCGGCGCTGTCGTCGAAATCGAAGCTGCTGCACACGTACTTCAAGCAAAACTTCGCGCAGGTCACGAACCCACCGATCGACTCGATCCGCGAAGAGCTGGTGATGAGCCTCGTCTCGTTCATCGGGCCGCGCCCGAACATCCTCGGGCTTGAGGGGACGTCGAAGCAAAAACGCCTTGAAGTCGGTCAGCCAATCCTGACGAATGAAGACCTGGAGCGTATCCGCGGCATCGGCGCGGTGAAGGACAACGACTTCAACTCGATCACGATCGACATCACCTACCCCGCCGACAAAGGCGAGGCGGGCATGGGTCCGGCGCTCGACGGTATCTGCGCCGAGGCCGAGGAGTACGTTCGCGCCAAGGAATTCAATATCATCATCCTGTCCGACCGTCGCGCCGGACCTGATCGCATCGCCATTCCGGCGCTGCTGGCGACTTCGGCCGTACATCATCACCTGATCAAGCAGGGCCTCAGGACGTCTGTCGGTCTCGTTATCGAGACCGGCGAAGCGCACGAGATTCATCAGTTCTGCACGCTCGCGGGGTATGGCGCGGAGGCGATCAACCCATATCTGGCGTTTGAATCGCTGTACGCGATGATCCCCGACTTGCCGGAAGGGACGACGCCGGACCTCGTCAAGAAGCGCTTCATCAAAGCCATCGGCAAGGCCATCCTGAAGGTCATGGCCAAGATGGGCATCTCGACGTACCAGTCGTATTGCGGCGCTCAGATCTTTGACGCGGTCGGACTTCGTTCGAGCTTCGTTGATCGCTACTTCACCGGCACGCACACGCAGATCGAAGGCGTCGGCCTGCGCGAGATCGCGCGTGAAACCGTCGAACGCCACACGGCTGCGTTCGGCGACATCCCGGTGCTCGACAACGCACTCGAAGTCGGCGGCGAATATGCGTATCGCGTTCGCGGCGAAGCCCATATGTGGCGTCCGGGAACGGTCGCCGATCTGCAGCACGCGGTTCGCGGCACGGACAATTCCGACGCGATGAGCGGGCGCATTCCGCAGAAGTACCGGGACTTCGCCAAGGCGATCAACGATCAATCCGAACAGCTCATGACGCTGCGCGGCATGTTCCGCGTGCGCTCGGCGGAGAGCCTCGGCCGTAAGCCGGTGCCGATCGAAGAGGTCGAGCCCGCTGCTGAAATCGTGAAGCGTTTCTCGACCGGCGCGATGAGCTTCGGTTCGATCAGCCGCGAGGCGCATACGACACTCGCCATTGCGATGAACCGCATCGGCGGCCGCTCGAACACCGGCGAAGGCGGCGAAGAGGCGGACCGCTTCAAGCCGCTGGAGAACGGCGATTCCATGCGCTCGGCGATCAAGCAGGTCGCATCGGGGCGCTTCGGCGTCACGACCGAGTACCTCGTCAACGCCGACATGCTCCAGATCAAGATGGCGCAGGGTGCGAAGCCGGGCGAAGGTGGTCAGCTTCCCGGCCACAAGGTCGACACGACGATCGCCAAGGTGCGCCACTCGACGCCGGGCGTGGCACTGATCTCGCCACCGCCACACCACGACATCTATTCCATCGAAGATCTGGCGCAGCTGATCTACGATCTGAAGAACGTCAATCCGGCGTCCGATGTCTCGGTGAAACTCGTTTCGGAAGTCGGCGTCGGTACGGTCGCCGCCGGCGTTGCGAAGGCGCGCGCCGATCACGTAACGATTTCGGGCTTCGAGGGTGGCACGGGCGCCTCTCCCCTCACCTCGATCAAGCATGCCGGTAGCCCGTGGGAAATCGGTCTGGCCGAGACGCATCAGACGCTTGTCGCAAACCGGCTGCGCGGACGCATTGCGGTTCAGGTCGATGGCGGTGTTCGTACGGGCCGCGACGTCGTTATCGGCGCGCTCCTCGGCGCTGACGAGTTCGGCTTCGCAACCGCGCCGCTTATCGCGGCGGGCTGCATCATGATGCGCAAGTGCCATCTCAACACCTGCCCCGTCGGCGTCGCGACACAAGACCCCGTCTTGCGCGCGAAGTTCACCGGCAAGCCAGAGCACGTCATCAACTACTTCTTCTTCGTCGCGGAAGAAGTCCGCGAGATCATGGCGCAACTCGGCTACCGCAACTTCAACGAAATGATCGGCCAGAGCGAGCAGCTCGATAAGGACCGGGCGATCGAACACTGGAAGGCGCGCGGGCTGGATTTCTCCAAGCTGTTCCACAAGCCGCGCGCTCCGAAGGACGTTGCGGTCTATCACAGCGAGCGGCAGGATCACGGTCTCGACAAGGTGCTCGATGTCAAGTTGATCGCAGCGGCGAAGCCGGCACTCGAAAGCCGCAAGGCATTGAAAGCCGACTTCCCGATCTGCAACGTCAACCGCTCAACGGGCGCTATGCTGTCGGGTGAAGTGGCCAAGCGCTACGGTCATGCCGGGCTGCCTGAAGACACGATCTGGCTGTCGTTCAAGGGCACGGCCGGACAGGCATTCGGTGCCTGGGCCGCACACGGCATCACGCTCGATCTCATCGGCGAAGGCAACGACTACGTCGGCAAGGGGCTTTCCGGCGGCAAGCTGATCGTACGGCCGGCACCGGAGTCAGGCATCGTACCGGAAGAGAGCATCATCGTCGGCAATACGGTGCTGTATGGCGCGATCACGGGCGAATGCTACTTCCGTGGCGTCGCGGGCGAGCGCTTCGCCGTCCGAAATTCGGGCGCGTATGCCGTCGTCGAAGGTACCGGCGATCACGGCTGCGAATACATGACGGGCGGCGTTGTCGTCGTTCTCGGGCCAACAGGACGCAACTTCGCGGCCGGCATGTCGGGCGGCATCGCCTACGTGCTCGATGAGAAGGGCGCCTTCGAACAGCGGCTCAACAAGGACATGGTGCAGCTTGAAGCACTGACCGCCGATGCCGGATCGCTGCAAAAGCTGGCGCAGCAAGGCGGCGACGTGGCGATCGCGGTGCGGAGCGTCATGGTCGATATGCGTGAGCAGGACGCCGAGCGGCTTCACACGCTGATCGCGCGTCATGCGCATTACACCAACTCGCAGCGCGCGCAGGACATTCTGAAGAACTTCGCGGCGTATCTGCCCAAGTTCAAGAAAGTCATGCCGGTCGAATACCGCCGGGCGCTCACCGAACTTGCAAAAGCGCGCGAGACGAACCGCGAGGCGGAAGCTGAAGTGGTGGCAAAGCAATAAAATCGAAACTCGCGAACGTACGCAGGACGAAAAGAAAGACGACAGAAGAATGGGCAAGCCTACAGGGTTTCTCGAAATCGAACGTACCGATCGCCGGTATCGGCCCGTCGAAGAGAGATTGAAGCACTGGAAAGAATTCGTTGAGCCGCTGGCGGAGCGAGCGGTCAAAGACCAGGCGGCCCGCTGCATGGATTGCGGCATTCCGTATTGTCACAACGGCTGTCCGGTGAACAACCAGATCCCGGACTGGAACGATCTCGTCTATCGCAGCGATTGGAAGCAGGCCGCCGAGAATCTTCACTCGACGAACAATTTCCCCGAGGTGACCGGCCGCATCTGCCCGGCGCCGTGCGAAGCGGCCTGCACGCTGAACATCGACGACAAGCCGGTGACGATCAAATCGATCGAATATGCGATCGCCGAGCGCGCTTTCGAGGAAGGCTGGCTTCAGCCGCAGCCGCCGGAAAAGAAAACCGGCAAGAAGGTCGCCATTATCGGCTCGGGGCCCGCGGGCCTTGCGGCGGCACAGCAGCTGGCGCGCGCCGGGCACGACGTGCACGTCTACGAAAAGAACGCGCGTCCGGGTGGACTGCTCGTCTATGGCATTCCCGACTTCAAGATGGAGAAGGCCGTCGTCGCGCGCCGCGTCAAGCAGATGGAAGCCGAGGGCGTCACGTTCCATTGCGGCGTCCATGTCGGTCAGGATCTGTCGGCAAAGTCCCTTGAAAGAAGCCACGACGCTGTTCTGCTCGCGATCGGGTCCGAACAGCCGTTCGACTTTTTCGCCAAGTCGCCGGGGCGCGATCTGGACGGCATCCACTACGCGATGGATTTCCTGCCGCAGCAGAACCGCCGAAACGCTGGAGAGGCACAGAAGCCGAGGACCAAGGACATCTCGGCGAAGGACAAGCACGTCATCGTTATCGGTGGCGGCGACACCGGATCGGACTGCATCGGAACGTCATTCCGTCAGGGCGCCAAGAGCGTCACGCAGCTCGAAATCATGTCGATGCCGCCAACGAAGGAGAACAAGGCTCTGTCGTGGCCGCATTGGCCGTTGAAGTTGCGTATTTCGTCCTCGCAGGCGGAAGGCGCAAAGACCGAGTATTCGATCTCGACGACGGGATTCACCGGCGAAAACGGTCAGGTGAAAAAACTTCACTACACGCGCGTGAACTCGAACCTGCAGCCGATCAAGGGCACGGAAGGCGCGCTCGACGCGGATCTCGTGCTGTTCGCGATGGGCTTCTCGGGTCCGGTCGAAACCGATGTCGTCAAGGAGCTGCAGCTTCCGGTGGTCGCACGCGGCCGCTTCAAGGGGCTCGACGCGACGGACAAGGACTACAAGCTGGGATCGTCGCCGAAACTCTTCTGCGCGGGCGACATTCGGCGTGGTCAGTCGCTGGTCGTGTGGGCGATCCGCGAAGGCCGTCAGGCAGCGCACGCCATCGATAAGTTTTTGATGGGATCGACGGTGCTGCCCCGCTGAGGGCAGCTCCGGTCACGACGCGATCCGCAGGACAATGGCGCCGAGTGCGATGATGCACACGGCCGCCCAGCGATTGCCGTTGATTCTTTCATTAAGCACCAACGCGGAAATGACGGTGCCGAAGAGGATCGACGTTTCGCGCAACGCCGCGACTACGGCCACCGGCGCCGCAGTCATCGCCCATAAGACCAAGCTGTAGGCGGCGAGTGTTCCAAACCCGCCCAATAATCCCATGCGCCAGTTCGAACGCGCATGAGGGCCAGCCGTGGCGCGGTTCATGACAAGCGACCCGCACGCGAGTGGAATTCCGGTGATGAGGAAAACCCAGAGTGTGTAGGCGACGGGCGCCTCCGAGAGGCGTACGCCGTAACCATCGACCAGCGTATAGCCGGCAATAACGACGGCGTTAAAGAGCGCCAAGGCGATGCCTTTGCCGTCACCTTCCTGCTTGACACTCACCATGCTCAGGACGCCGAGAGAGATCAGGCTGATACCGATCCATGCCTTCGACGACAGCGGTTCGCGCAGCAGGAACGCGCCTGCAAGCGCCACAAGGAACGGCGCGGTGCCGCGCATCAGCGGATAGGTCTGGCTCATATCGGCAAGATGGTAGGCAAAGGCGATGAGCACGAAATAGCCAACGTGGATCACCGCCGAGGTTCCGATATAGGGCCAGCTCGCGGGATCAGGCTGCTTTAGAAACGGCAATGCGATCGCTGCCAACAGCGCGGCCGAAGCGGCAACGATGACGGTCGTCAGGAACTTATCGTCCGCATTTTTTACGAGGGCATTCCAGGCCGCGTGTAAAACGGCGGCAAGCAGAACGGCTCCGAAGACGACGACAGGCATAGGTCACTTTAGCGAGCGTTTTCGCGCCCGTCACCGAGCGGAGCCGCGCACCCCCAAACGGCGCGGGATCGATTGCTCGATTTTTCAACCACGCGGCGGCGTCACGTCCGGATTTACTTCGCTGGTTGAATCGCTCTTCGGCGGCCAAGACACGTCGTCGGCGCGGCCAGGCTTGGGTTGTAAGCGCTCGCCTTTGACAAGCAGACGGAAGTACGGCGCTTGCGTCGGCGAAAGCCTGCCTCGCTCGCGGCTTCCCGCCGGTGTTATCGAACTCATCAGGGTCACACCGCCGCCGATCTGATCGACAATCAGATCGCCGCGTGGGCCGGAGCCTTCGCGACGCGCCATCAGCGCCACGACGGATGCGGGAATGGCCGGACGCACAATCTCGACCGTTTGCGTTTCGATGCGACCGCTCGGTGTCTGGAGCTTCAGCGTGATCTTGCCGTTATCGACTTTCTGATCGCCCAATGCATTGCTGTTCGGGGATGGCGGCGTCCCATCGAGCGCCGCACCGTGAACGACCGGCGTCTTCGAATCCGAAGATTGCTGCGCAACAGGCGACGACGGCGCCGGCGTCTTTACCGCGTTTCCGGGGTTGATCCTCTCCTGCTCCGCTTCGGCGCCCAACAGCGGAACATTGCGATTGGCTTTCGCCTGATTGAGATCGGAGCGCAGTTCTTTTTCGACGAAGTGCGCCAGCTTGCGGTTTCCGACCTCGGTGAAATTGACGCCGTTACGCAAGCGCAGCAGGCGGATCGCGCCTTCAAGGTCGGGCCCGTATGCCGAATAGCCGCCGTTCTCGTCGGTGAAACCTTGATAGGCATCAATGTACTTGAAGCCGTTCAGGTAGGCGCGTTCGCGGATCACATCATTCATGGCTTGCGCCAGCTCATTGGCGTCGTTTCGCGCAAGGTTCGGTAGGCCGACCCAATACACGCTGGCGTTCTTGCGCTTGAAGATGCGCATGAGCCGATCCAAGCGGCGCGTATATTCGGCAATCCAGGGATCGCTGCCGATGGCGAGACGTTTGCCGTCGGCATCGCGAAACGTCATCGGGTTGTCTTCGCCGATCATGACGATGGCGATGTTCAGCGGATCGGCGTCGACCTTGTTTCCAAGCGCAGTGATCTTGGCTTCGAATCCGGAGCTTGCGAGGTTGGTGATCGGTGTCACCTGACGCTGGATATTGAGCCGGACATCCGAACCGAATGCCTTGATGAACCCGCCAAGGAGACCGTTGGCAAAGCCGTCCCCAAAGACCGTGACCTGATAGACGTCGTTGTCGGGAAAGGGCGTCAGAAACGTCGCGCCCTGATCAACACCGGCTGCATTGGCGGGAGCCGTCAAGACGGCCGCCAGCAGGGCCGCGCCCGTGGCGATCGAAAGTCTCAAACGTTGCAAGAAACCACTCATCCCGCGCGTGCCTCGATAGCCCGAACGCAATCCACACTTCGCGACTCCGAACCGACCATACAGCGTCACGCGGCGCACTCCAACGTCCGCTGACGGCAATGTCAGCGGTTCGCCTGCGAGTTGGCGTGGGCGAGTACCGATTTCGATGGCCAGCAATCGATCTTCAGACCGGCAGCCTTCTGATAAAGGCCGATTTGCTTGCGCGTATTTGAGCCGATTTTGCCGTCGATCTTGTCCATCGGATAACCGAGTTCCTTGAGGCGTTGTTGCAGATCATGAACAACGATCGTGCGGGGCTGCTCGAACGATTTCCAGGGCGTTACAAAATCGCCTTCCCCGCGCAGCCGGTCCGACAGGTTGCCGACGAACAACGCATAGAGATCGGACGTGTTGTAGAGCCGGATGACGCGAAAATTCTGGGCCGCAAGGAAAGCGGGGCCATAAGCGCCGCCAGGCATCATCAGGTAGGCGTCCTGTTTCAGTACGGCCCGGGTAAAGGGCTCGCCATCGGCGCGTTTGAACCCCATTCGCGCCCAGTCCGCGATGGTGCGCGTGTCGGGCGGTCCTTCGAGGGAGCAATTGGCTCTCGGTGGGACGATCACTTCGTATCCCCAGCGTTGCCCGCGCGCCCAGCCCTTGCCTTCGAGCTGGCGCGCCGTGAACGCCAAGGCATCGGCGACCGAGCGCCAGACGTCGATCTTTCCATCGCCGTCACCATCGATCGCAAACTTCAGATATTCGGTCGGCATCGCCTGCGTAAGGCCGACAGCTCCCGCCCACGAGGACTTCATATCGGAACGCGGAACACCCATTTGCAGCATCTTCAATGCGGCGATCAGTTCGACGCGAAACCGTTCTTTGCGCTTGCCGGTGTAGGCAAGCGTCGCGAGCATGCGGACCGCATCTTTCGATGGGTGGTACGATCCGTATGCCGACTCGCGGCCCCAGATGGCGACCAGCGTATAGCGATCGACGCCGGTGAGTTTCTCGATACGCTTCAGAGCCGCTTCATGGTCTTTCAGAAAGACGCGCCCCTGAACGGCGAGCTTCGCGAGGTACGACTTCGATAAATAATCGGCGGCCGTTTTCGTGAACTCGGCTTGACCTCTGTTGTCGACCTTGGGACGGCCGGGAAGATCAAGGTCGGGAATGGAGTAGTCGGGCTTCATCCCGGCAAACGCTGCATCGAACGTCTTGCGGCTGACGCCAGCCGCTTTCGCGTCCGGCCATAGGCTTTGAACGAACGCGCCGAAGTCCGCCTCCGGGCGAGCGTTCGCGGTCGTGCTCAGAGAGATGATCGCAATGGCGACGGCGAGCGCCGCCGCAAATCCGTGCCACATCTTATTCAGCATTTCGCCGCGTCCTATTCCGGCCGTGCGGCCCGTTCGCCTGTCGTGCCGTCCGAATGCTCGGATTTCAGGGCATTTTTGCGACCTTAGCCCGTCGGTGCGGCCGCTTTCAGCTCATCGACCCGGCGTTCCCAGTTGAGCGCCTGCGCTACGATCTTATCGAGATCGTCATGCTGCGGCTGCCAGCCGAGCGCATCGCGAATTTTTGCCGATGCCGCAACGATCGCTGCCGGATCGCCTGCACGGCGCGGCGACAGCACGACTTTGAAATCGCTGCCCGAAGCGCGTTTCACGGCGGCGATGACCTCGTGCACGGAATAGCCCTTCGAATAGCCGCAGTTGAAAATCTCGGATGCGCCGCCCGCCTGCAGATAACGCAACGCTGCGAGATGCGCCGCCGCGAGATCGCTCACCTGGATGTAGTCGCGGACGCAGGTGCCATCGGATGTGGGATAATCCGTGCCGAAAACCTGCATCTCGGCGCGCTTGCCTATCGCCGTTTCGCAGGCGACCTTGATGAGGTGCGTCGCTCTCGGCGTGGATTGACCCGAGCGTCCACCTGGATCGGCACCGGCGACGTTGAAATAGCGCAGAGCAACGAAACGGAAATCGTGGGCGCGCGCCGTGTCGGCGAGCATGATCTCCGTCATCAGCTTCGACGAGCCGTAGGGCGACATCGGCGTCAGACGCGCGGTTTCCGAGACGGGGTTTTCCTCGGGGTTGCCATAGACGGCCGCGGTCGAGGAAAAAATGAAATTCTTGACGCCGCTCTCGACGGCCGCAGCAATGAGCCCGCGCGATTTTACGGTGTTGTTCAGGTAATAGCCGAGCGGGTCGGCAACGGAGTCCGGCACGACAATCGATCCGGCGAAATGGATGATTGCGGTCACGCCGTGCGTCCGGATCGTTTCCTTGACGAGGTCGGTATCTGCGATGTCGGCGACGACCAGCTCCGCACCCGGCGCGACCGCCCACCGATATCCTGTCGATAGGTTGTCGATGACGACGACCTTCTCGCCGGCGTCGAGCAGTTGCAGCACCATATGACTGCCGATGTAGCCGGCCCCGCCGGTAACCAAGACGCTCATGTTAAACATTACCCTCGAGTTTTATAGACACATTCCGGAGTCTTCGCGTCGCCGTCTACCCCCGGCGACAAATCAGCGCTAACTGTCGCGACTGCCGCGTTTTCCGCACGCGCCCGCGTTAACGGCAGGCAACGCACGAGATCCATACCAGATGGGTCTTGCCAGCAAATTGAAATTCCTCTGGAGCAAGTCATGAACGCTGTGATCAGGCCCATTCGAAAAGCTGTGTTTCCGGTTGCCGGACTCGGAACCCGCTTCCTTCCGGCGACCAAGGCGGTGCCTAAGGAAATGCTCACGATCGTGGATCGTCCTGTCTTGCAGCACGTCGTTGACGAGGCGCGGGCCGCCGGGATCGAGCACTTTATTTTCGTCACGGGGCGCAACAAGGGCGTCATCGAGGATCACTTCGACAGTCAATTCGAGCTCGAAGCGACGCTGGAAGCGCGTGGCAAGAAAAAAGAGCTGGAAGCCCTCATTCGCGATCTGCCGACAGCCGGACAGACGAGCTTCACACGCCAACAGGCGCCGCTCGGCCTCGGGCATGCGGTGTGGTGTGCACGCGACATCGTCGGCAACGAGCCGTTTGCGCTGCTTCTACCCGACATGCTGCATCACGGCGCCACGCCGTGCCTTGCCGATATGATCGCGGCCTATAATACGTCTGGCGGCAATCTCATCGCCGTCGCGCCTGTTCCGGAAGATCAGACGCACCAATACGGCATTGTCGGCGTCGAAGACGCAAAAGCCAAGGTTTCGCCGATTACCGGGATGGTCGAAAAGCCGAAGCCCGGCACCGCTCCGTCCAATCTTCACATCACAGGCCGCTACATTCTGCAGCCGGAAATTTTTTCGCTGCTCGAAAAACAGGAACGCGGCGCGGGCGGCGAAATCCAGCTAACGGATTCCATGATTGCGCTGATGCGCGGCGAGCAACCGTTCCATGCCGTGCGTTTCGACGGCACGATCTACGATTGCGGTTCGAAGCTCGGGTTTTTGACGGCCAACGTGGCGCTGGCGCTCGAACGCGAAGACCTTGCCGCCGATTTCAAGCGCGAGGTTCGGCGTTTGCTCGAAGCCAACGCCTAGCGCCTGAACCTGACCCCAACGTGGACTTCATCCCCCACATAATCGTTCGGCACGCCGACTCCATCGAAGTTGACGTGCGCATAACGGGCGTAAAGCACCGTGTTCCGGTCGGCAAAGTATTCAAGCCCCAGCGTTTCGCGGAATTCGTTGTCGTTGATGACCCCGTCCTGCGAATTCTGGTTTGAGTAAATCAAACCGGCGGAGGCGATGAGATAGCTTCTCAGTTCGTGGCGGACTTCTATGCCGGCGTAGTGGGAGAAAGCTCCGCCGACGTCCGTCGTCGTTGTTTCCGCGACATCCGTCACGGCGTTGAACAGGATCGACGTCAGCGGCGTGATGCGCCACGTTGCATTGGCGTCGATGAGCAGGCCGTCAACGGGACGCAGGCGTGAATCCTCCGGCGTCTGGATGCCATAGCCCAGGCTGATTTCACCGCGAATGATTTCGCCGTTGTTGCCGAATGAAATGCCGACGCGATAGCGCTGGCCGTTTGACGTGCGGTTGATGCCGTCCGACTGGGCCGCCTCCGCATAATCGCGATGGTTGACCGCCACCTCGACAAACGGCGACAGCGACGGCTTCAACTCCCACATGACGCGGGAGGCTTCCTCGTATTGCGTATAATCGCGATCGTTATTGTTCGTGACAACGTCGTCATACACGGTCGGGCCATAGGTGTAGTCATTGACGCTGCCGCGGAACTGCAGAGACAGCCGGTTGAACCGCTGATTGTACGCGGCCTCGGCGCGATCCTCGATGATCTTGGCCCGGGTGCCGACAGAACTCGCATCGAGTGCGGAGCGATCCTCGAATGACTGTTGGCGCGAGATCAACGCCTGGATGTTGGCGCGGCTGGTGATATCGAGGCGCCCGCGCGCCTCAAGCTCATAATCGCGGTCGTCTTCGGTCGTGTACTGATTGTAAAAACTCAACACCCCGGTTGCGCTGAACTCCAACGCGTGGCGCGACCAGTTCGAGACCAGCCGGGCCGAGGGTATCGCATCAAAGGTGAAATCGGATTCCGCCGCGGGCGCATGGAAGACGTTCGAATAATAAGACGTTCCGAGATCCAGCTCCGGGAAGAGGACGAAACTTCCTATGCGAATGCCGACCGGATCGTAGGGCTCCTGCCGGAATAGGCGCGCCGTCTTCCGGTTATCGGTAATCGGGTTGATGTCCTCGATCTGATAAAGGAGCGGATCGGGCGGTGACGGCGGGTTCGAGAAAAGCGCGATTTCGTCGGCGCTGCGCGTATCGACGAGCGACGTGTCGACGCCATCTACGGGTTGGAGAGGCTCAGGCGTATCGAGAATACCATCCACCGCCGCCGCCGGTCGTTCGGACTGGTCGAGATCGCCATCCTCGACGATGCCGCGCTGACCGGCCCGCGGTCCGGGATCAAGCGGATCCTGCTCTTGCTGCTCGGCGGTCGGGTCGTCGCTGGGGATTGGTGGCGGGACGCCCGGCGCGGCATAATCGTCGCCAAAATCCTGGGGCGTCGCGAGGCCCGTACCCGCTTGCGACGGGCTGGAGGGATAGACCTCCTCTATGCTGGTCGTTTGCTGTCCCGACGCGCTCTGCGCCAACGCCAGACGCGCCTGGAATGGCACGAATACCAGCACTGCTGCGACCGAACTGCGAAAATACCGGGTATAACACCGGTCGCCCATTTGCGAGCGTCCCCATGAAAAGGCATCCACGTGAACGCATACGACTTGACGGGTTCACCCTAGAAACGCTTGGTTAACGTGGCTTTAAAAAGGGGACGGCGGCTGGATGACGTGGCGGCCAGGTCTCAAACTTGCTAGACTTGTGGCCGAGTCTTGCCATTGTTGATCGGCTGGTCCGACCTCGGGGGAGGCAACTCTAACCAATGCCTAAGGTAATTCCTTTGCGCCCGCTTGGGTCGAAGCCGTCCGGCGCGGGCGCGAAATCGAACGCCGAGGCAAATCTTGCTTCAGCGGTACGCACGCTTCGTCTCGAATCGGAGGGCTTGGCGCAACTCGCGAAAGAACTCGATGGCCCGTTGGCGGGACCTTTCGACGACGCCATGCGGCTGTTCGCGGCGATCAAGGGGCGCGTCATCGTCACCGGAATCGGCAAGAGCGGCCACGTCGGCCAGAAAATCGCGGCGACCTTCGCATCCACGGGAACACCCGCCTTCTTCGTCCATCCGAGCGAGGCCTCGCATGGCGATCTCGGCATGGTGACGCGCTCCGATCTTATCCTGGCGCTCTCGTGGTCCGGCGAAACCGTTGAACTCAAACCGGTCATTACGTATTCGCGGCGCTTTTCCGTGCCGCTGATTGCAATTACCTCGCAAGCCAACTCGGCGCTTGGCGAACAGGCCGACGTCGTATTGCAACTGCCCCGCGCCAAGGAAGCCTGCCCGCACGGATTGGCGCCAACCACATCGACCACGATGCAGCTGGCGATGGGAGACAGCCTCGCCATCGCGCTGCTGGAAGCACGCGGATTCACGGCCCACGATTTCAAGATTTTTCATCCGGGCGGTTCGCTCGGTGCGAATCTCAAATACGTCGCCGACATCATGCACCGTGCCGACCGGCTACCGCTTATCAAGAGCGGCGCATCGATGGGCGAGGCTCTCGTCACGATGACCGAAAAGAGCTTCGGCTGCGTCGGCGTCGTCGACGGACGCGGCCGGCTGATCGGCGTCATCACCGACGGCGATCTTCGGCGCCACATGGGCGCCAGCCTGCTCGAAGCCAAGGTCGACGACATCATGACGGCGAAGCCGAAGACGATCGTCCCAACGATGCTGACATCGGCGGCGCTAGAGCTAATCAACTCGTCATCTATTACGGCGCTGTTCGTTGTCGAAAAACAGAAGCCCGTCGGACTGATCCACATCCACGATCTGCTGCGCCTCGGCGTCGTTTAGACCGCGCAATCGGGCCGGGTTTCAGACCCAGCCCATCAGTTCGCGGCGGACGACGGCCTCGATGACATCGATGCCCTCTTTGCTATCGTTGAGCGCAGGCAGATAGGCGAACTTTTCTCCGCCATTCGACTCGAAGATGTGCCGGTTCTCGCGATCGAGCTCTTCGAGCGTTTCGAGGCAATCAGCGGAAAAGCCCGGGGCGACCAGCGCGATTTTTTTTGTCCCGGACTTAGCGAGGCTTTCAATCGTTTTGTCGGTATAGGGCTGCAGCCACGGATCGTTGCCGAAACGCGATTGGAACGTCGTCAACCACCGCTCCGGCGAAATGCCGAGCTTCTCGCGCAGTAGTCGCGACGTCTTCTGACACTGGCAATGGTAGGGATCACCCTTCTCCATATATTTCTGCGGCATGCCGTGGAACGTCGCGATGATTTTCTCCGGCTCGAAATCGAGTTTCGCGAGGCTCGCTGTCATGGAATGGGCCAAGGCGTCGATGTAGGCGGGATCGTCATAGTATGCGGGTGCGGCCCGCACGGCCGGCTGCCAGCGCATTTTCATCAGCGTACGGAAGGCATGATCGCAGGCGGTCGCCGTCGTTGCGGCAGCATATTGCGGATAGAGCGGAACGAGAAGAATCCGATCGCAGCCCTGCTCCTTCAAAGCCAGAATGCGGCTCTCGGTCGTCGGGTTGGCATAGCGCATGGCCCAATCGACGATGACGCCTTTCTCATTCTGCAAGCGTTCGGCGAGACGTTCCGCCTGATTGCGAGAGATCGTCTTTATCGGGCTTTCGTTCTTTTCGTTATTCCAGATCGTCTGATAGTCGCGACCTTTGCGGCCCGGCCGCACGGTCAGGATGATCAAGTTCAGGATCGGCCACCACTTCCATCTCGGTTCCTCGATGACACGTTCGTCGGAGAGGAATTCCTTGAGGTAGCGGCGCATCGGCCAATAGCCGGTGCCATCGGGCGTTCCGAGATTGAGCAGCAGGACGCCTACGCGGCCTGTTGCGACGGGTTGGTGGTCAGCGGGAAGGTCCGTCTGTTGATTTGCAAATGCAGTCGATTTCGCCACTTCGTTCATCACTTACCATTCTGGGAAACGTTCGCGCCAATGTAGCGGATCAGGTGCGCGACTGCGATGACTTTGCCGTCGCGGCCTTTGCCGCGAGCCTCGGCTTTGCAGTCACCCTCTTGATGGCCTCAATCACCGAACTTTCGGTCAAGGCTGTTTGAAATTGAAGCGCCTCTTGCCGAGCGATCGGCCGGGCCTCTACGTTTGACGCCTTTCGGCCATGCTTCCAATAGGCCCGCATCCGCTTGGCGAACGCTGTCGTGGGCTCGGCAAAAAGCTGCTCGGCCGGGTGCTCCACGGCGGCACGCAGCGTTTGCTGCTTGCGTATGCAAAGTCCGATGATCGCGTCCTTGTGCCCCGGTGAAATATCGTCGGCTTTGGCCGTCGCATCGATGAGCATTGCCAGATCGTGATCGTCGCCCAGCATTTGCGACAGTTCGCGCGCCGCGTTCACCCGGACCGCGGCCTCCTCGGGCCACGCGCGCGCCAACAGGCTCATTTGCCGCCAATGCCATTGCACCGATTTGCGCAATGCGTGGAACGTTTCATTGGACGGTTCGCTATAGGCTTCGCGCAAAGCCCTGCGCGCGCGGCGATAGCTTTTCTCTAGACCGCCATCGAACGCCGCGAAGCCGCGTTTGCGGAGGCGCGCGCCGTCGAACTTCTTCAATTCCAGCGCCAGGAGTTGCCGGGCCTCGAGAGCGCAGACCGGATCGAGCGGATGCGACGCATCGCCGACCGATTTGGCGAAATGTGTTTTGAGCGGCGCCAGCGTCAGTGATCCGTCAGTGCCCGTTTCCGACGATAGCGTCGCGGCGGTTTCCATGATGACAGCTTGATCGCGACGATCGGCGAGCAATCGCGCTATCGCGCCAAGCGCCTTGATCCGGCGGCGCGCCACCTTCTTTCCAAGTGCCGGAGCGACGAGACGAACGAGTGCCCGCAGTCGCTTCAAGGATTTCCTGCATTCGTGGACGGCCTTGGGCTGCACTTCGGAAGCAGCCAGTTCCTGAAGCGCCGCATCGAGCTGCTCACGCGCAATGCGATGGAAGCCCTTTGCAACCGGCTCGTCGATCTTGAATCTGTATGGCATGGCGCGAAGGTGCCTCAGAACATTCAACTCGAAGTAGGGCGAGCAAGTAATTCACCGGAACCGATATTGCTGTCAAATCGCAGAGAGCCGAAGAGTGCGCGCTTATGGCTAATTCGCGCCGGCCCAATGCAGCCATGTACGAATGCGGGCTTCCGGGTCCGGAGCGGTGACGAAATCGGTGATGACGGCGAGGCTGTCGGCACCGGCGGCTGCGACCGCAGGGGCTCGATCGGGCGTCAATCCGCCGATGGCGACAAGCGGCAACCGGCCAATTCGTGCCCGCCATTGCTCAATCCGCTCAAGGCCTTGCGGGTTCCACGGCATGGCCTTCAGCTTCGTTTCATAGATGGGCCCGAGCGCCACGTAGGCCGGATCGGCGGCGAGAGCAGTCGCAAGTTCGGCCTCGTCATGAGTGGAGATGCCGACGCGGACTCCCGCTCTTTTAAGCTTATCAAGATCAGCTTCCTTCAGGTCATCCTGACCGAGATGGATGAAATCGGCGCCGGTTTCGAGCGCGACCTCCCAGAAGTCGTTGAGGATCAATTGGCAGCCGTGCGTGCGGGTGATGGCGAGCGCACGTTTCGCCTGTTCAACAATCTCGGCGCGCGGGGCGTCCTTGATCCGCAACTGCACGAGCTTGACGCCGAGCGGCACGATGCGCTCGAGCCAATCGATGTCCGGCACAATGGGATAGAACCGCGCGAGCTTCACTGGCACTTGATTCACGGCGTTCATTCGAGATCGAAAAACGGCGTGCCGGCGACGGGCGTCGAGGGCACCGCCATATCGCGCGGCGGCATAAGTCCAGCTTCAAAACCAAGCCGGCCGGCTTTGATTGCCGAAGCGAAGGCCTCGGCCATGCGTACAGGGTCCGCCGCCTTGGCAACGGCCGTGTTCAAAAGAACAGCGTCGTAGCCGAGTTCCATTGCCAGCGCTGCATGAGACGGTGCGCCGATCCCGGCGTCGACGATGAGCTTCACATCCGGGAAGTAG